>ENA-OPCN01000003-OPCN01000003.1-human-gut-metagenome-genome-assembly--contig:-NODE-3-length-243076-cov-12.766168_pt1 | contig 243076 bp, 234 predicted proteins | sample MGYA00241567_ERZ501485 | MGnify/ENA primary metagenome ERZ501485 (study PRJEB25962, sample SAMEA2042579) | human gut metagenome | biome: human gut; feature: human-associated habitat; material: faeces...
TATCTGGTACAAATGATCCAGATGGGAAAATAGCGAAAGAGAATGCTGAACGAAAGGCAAAAGAGAACAGAGAAAAAGAGGAAAAGATAAAAGAAAAAAGAGCTGCTAAAAAAGCAGAGGAAGAAAAAGCTGCAAAGCAACGTGCAGAAAAATCGGCAGAAAGAAAAGAAACGGGTGATTATACCTTATCCGTAACTGGTAATGATGTAAAAAGTATGACACAGAGCCTTGTAGCAGAATCTGTGAGTATTTCTGCACCTGATAGATCAAGTTTTGATATTAAGGCATAAGAGGGTTCGGTAAAAGGAAAATATCAAATCGGTGCATTAGTTGGAATTATCAGTTACAAAAATCCACGGAGCCAGTTCTTTCTGCCTACGGTTACAGGGCGGATGCTGTTCTCGCTTAAGTTGTTACTCAGACTGCACCGACCATCCTCCAGATAAGTCATTAAGAAGTCCTCAATGACCGGTTTCTGATCTTTGAGACGACGGATATGGATCTGTTTGAAACTAAGCTTTTTTCTTGTAGGTGCGTTCGTATTCAAACAGTGATTACCGGCATCCTGCGAGAGTGGGATGTATACATACGATAGAGCGTTCAAAATAGTAAGATTGAAAGTGTTATTTCACATATTGAGTATAATAATAGATTCATAGTAAGCTTCGGTAAATTTTTTGCTGAGGTTTATTTTTTTGCGACAAGTTGTTGACCGTGTGAATGATTGGATATATAATAAATTTATGCAATGCATAAAGAGGTGGACTATGGAAGCAAGAGAAGAATTGAAAAAATTAAGAGAAAGTACCGGCATGAACCGGAAAGAATTTTGTGAGTACTTTGAAATCCCATATATGACGGAAACAGATTGGGAATTAGGGAATAGAAGGGTTCCACAGTATCTTTTGCGATTGATGGCATATAAGATTGAAATAGAGAAGTTGGCTAATAAGAAAAAAGAGAATGATCAGGAAGATGAAGCAACTTAAGAATAATGTATAGGTAATTGTGTCACAGCTGTTGCACAATTTTTAGGAGGAATGCTATGGCAGAAAATACGGAATTAATGACGGTAGATAATATATGTAATAGGGTTTATGTCATAAGAGGCCAGCAAGTGATGCTGGATTATGATTTAGCTGAGATTTATGGATATGAAGTGAAGCGTTTGAATGAACAGGTAAAGCGTAATATCACAAGATTTCCGGAAGACTTTATGTTTCAGCTGACAAAGGATGAAATTCCAGAGGATTTTTTAAAGTCGCAAATTGCGACTTTAAACGAAAATGGAAATAAAAGAGGTCTTCATATTAAAAAATTACCATTTGTATTTACGGAGCAAGGTATTTATATGCTTGCTACAGTTCTAAGAGGAGAGCTTGCGGAACAACAAAGCATTTTTATAATGCGTGCGTTTCGTGAGATGCGTCATTATATAAAGCAAAATCAACAGTTTGTTACACAGTCTGAGATGCGGCTTGTTACGGCAAAAGTATCGGAGATATCAGTGCAGGTTGCAGGTGTTGTAGATTGGAAGAATAAGGCTGAAGATAGATTTGATAGTATTCAAAGAAGTATAGATACTCTAAATGAAAACTTTGTTTCAGATAAGGATTTTAAAAATTTTGTTATCTATAAAGGACAGAAGTTCGAAGCAGATGCGGCGTACATAGATATATATCAACAGGCTAAGAGGAGTATTTATGTAGTGGATGATTATGTGAATACAAAGACTTTACAGCTTTTATCACAGAATTATTTGCCTGGTTTTCGATGTCTCATTTGTGCGGCTGCATTTTGACAGGCTGTATTGTGATATTGCTTTCTGCTATTTGTGGTCTTAACCTTAAAAAATCTATTGCAATTAGGATTTGCACATTTTTGCTACAGATTGCATCTGTTGAAAATAAAATCAAGTGCTGAAAAGTAACGCATTTCCGGGCTTTTTGTAAGGTTAGAATCATCAGAGAATTTGACTTTTAAAAGTCAGGCGATGATCTCAATTTAATTAATATCAAAGGAAGGAATGGTGAATGCGACAATGAATATTTCTGAATTTATTGAAATAGCCAAAGGTCTTAATGTTCTTGGCATTAAGGTTACAAAAGACAATGAAACTGTAGCTGAATGGCATAGTGAAGGTGAATGCCGCAGAAATATATATTCAGCTGCCAAGAGTTTTACGTCTTGCGCAGTAGGATTTGCTGTGCAGGAAGGATTAATATCTCTGAACGAGAAATTGACAGATGCTTTTTCCGATGATTTGCCAGATAGCATTGACGATAATTTGAAAGCAGCTACAGTTCGTGACCTGCTTACAATGTGCCTGGGACAGGAATATGGCAATCTTATGGGTGAACAGCGTCCGCTGTACAAAGAAGATGATTGGGTAAAAATGTCTTTGGCTATCCCGTTTAAATTTAAACCGGGAACACATTTTGTATATAATAATGTGGGCCCATATCTTGCGGGCATACTTGTACAAAGGCGTGCAGGTTGTGACCTTGTTTCCTATCTTACTCCCAGGCTCTTTTCACATATTGGAATCAAACGTCCAATGTGGGAAACAGATCCTCTCGGAAATAGCTTTGGTGCAGGCGGGTTATTCCTTACTCTTTCAGAACTGCACAAATTTGGACTTTTTTATCTTAACAAAGGTAAATGGAACGGAAAACAGATTTTATCTGAAGAATGGATCGAAGAAAGCACAAAGCCTTCTGATACAGATTATTATGGTTATCTTTTTTGGAGGGGAGAATACAATTCTTTCAGAGCAGACGGAAAATATTCTCAGCTATCAATAGTTATTCCTGATAAGAATACGGTTATCTCTCTTGTTGCCGAATGCCGTAAAGGTGAAGAACTTATGCGTGCATTATATGATTTTGTGTGTTCAAAATTATAAACTTACATTTAGCACATACATGTTGACAACTCAACAAGTATGTGCTATTCTTTGTATCAATGTTGATTTATCAACATCTAAAATAATACAAAGGACTTAAGACTAATGAAGACTAAGAAAATCAGAAAGATAATACTTATCATTGTTGCGGCTGTAGTGGGCCTTATACTGGCTGTGGTAATTGCGGCGGCAATTATATGGAGGCATGAGATTGGAAGTATAGCATCAATTAAGAAAGTAGTTGATGCCAAGGGCGATAACAACAGCGGACCGGTATATATGATGGATGTGAAGGGCGATTACTATTTTGATAAGTTCATTAAAGAAGGCGGAGTTTCAAATGACCAGGAACTTATTAATTTTATTGTTGATAACATCACTAAAGGAATTCTGCCGATTTCCATCAAGGCACCTACAATAGGATGTTCATCATTTACTGCGCAGGATGCGGACGGTGACAGATATTTTGGCCGTAATTATGATTTTAGCACGACAACGGCTATGATAGTTAAGACTGATCCGGGTCACGGAAGGTATGCCTCAATATCAAGCGTGGATTTACAGTTCCTCGGAATCAAAGATGGCGCTGAACTCGACGGAATGATGCAGAAATTAATATGTCTTGCGGCACCGTTTGTTCCGCTTGACGGAATTAATGAGAAAGGCGTTTCGTGTGGAATTTATATGTCATATCAGGGACCGGAAGGGAAAGTTGTGGCGACCAACCAGACAAGTGACAAGCCGGATATAACATCGACGACAATGCTTAGAATGATACTTGATTATGCATCGAGTGTTGATGAGGCTGTGGAACTGGTGCAGAAGTATGATCTGCATGACAGCGCAGGAACATCATTTCATTACATGGTAGCCGACAGCACAGGGCGTTCTGCAATACTTGAATGGGTTGCCAAAGATGATGATAGTGATACGGACGGAAGCGCGAGGGAGCTGAAGGTATATTATAACGATGATGATGCCGCACTCGGTACATATGAAGAACGTAATGATTTCCAGTATGTGACGAATTTTATTGTCACACCGGATTATTATTCCAATGAAGAGTCAATGAAAGGATATGACCGTTATCAGGCGATAGAGAAAGCGATTAATTCTGATGGCAGTAATGTAAACGGTGTGGTTACAGCAGATGAAGCCATGGATGTGTTAAAAATGGTAGGACGCAGAAAGTGGGATAAAGAACAGGGCAAATCGGATTCCAACAGCATTACGGTCTGGTCGGCACTCTATAATCTCACGGACCGCACGGTTACATGGGTAAGCAATGAAGAATATGGTAACAGCGATGCCATATTTAAACTGGGATTTTAATATTGAAATAATAAAAGCCATTTATCAAAGACGATAAATGGCTTTTGTAAAAATTATCTGAACAATTCGTGTACCATATCAGCATTGTATGTGACGCTTGTTACATGATTGACCTCAATTTCATAGAGCGCATGTGCTGCAAGATGCTCAGCGGCCTGTTCGAGGTCACGGATACCGGTTGTGTCCTTAAAAATATCAAGAACGGCATCAAGACCGTCGTCAAGTACAACACATTCCTCCTTGTGAAGACCTATGCGTTTAAGAACCTTTGGAAGCGAAAACTGCGAAAAAATTGTTTTCTTCTCATCGCGTGTGTAATCCGGAATATCAATTACTGCAAAACGTGACAGAAGCGGTGTGCTTATCTGGTCCTTGTAATTGGCGGTTGCAATCGGATATACACCGGAAGTCGGAATAAGGCATTCCATGTAATTATCGGTGAAACCGAGGTTGTCAAGTAATGTCAGAAGAACATCGGCAGGATTACCGTTGCCGTTACCGGCAGTTGCCTTGTCAAGCTCGTTGATTATGAATACGAGGTTGGATTCACCCGCCATATTGAAGGCTTCCATGATAATGCCGGGCTTGGCATTCGAATAAATTCTTGAACTTCCTGTAAGCTGCTCCGCATCGTTGATGGAACTCATATCAAGAGTTGTCCACGGTAATTTAAGGATTTTCGCTACAAGGTAGGCAATCTGGGATTTACCGGTTCCTGCGGGACCGACAAGGAGAATACCGTAGGCAGGAAGTGTATGTGTTCTGTTAATCTGGATAATAGTCTCTATGATACGCTGTTTGACGCGTTCCATACCAAAAAGCTCTTCATCAAGAATCCGTCTGGCCTCGACCGGGTCAATTGATTCAAAATAATTGCTCTTCCATTTAATATTAAGCATGATCGAAAGCGCGCGCTGCGCATGGCGTTTCTCTTCAGGAGTTACCTCTGAGGAACGTGCGACAACAAGGTTACGGCGTGCCCAGAGCCTGATGTTGTCCGGCAGTGTTATTCCGGCACAGTTAAGAAAATCGGAAATGCTTGTGATACTTGTAAGCTTCATGCTGTCGCCGGATTCATCAGGTTCATCATCGGAAAAATCGCCTGAAGAATGTGCACTGCTTTCGAGAAGTCTTTCTATCATGAATTGAAGGAAACCGTCTTCCGCAGAAAGTTTGGCACCGCCGCCGAAAGCCACTTCGCGTATCTTATATACTGCGTAACCGTCTTCGCGGTTCTCACCTGTAAGCTTGATTCTGACGCGGTTTTCACCAAGCCATTTGATAAGGCTTGTGAAGCGGGAATCGACCTTTAAGATGTTGGCGAGCATGACATTGCCGTCAAGTTGGAATTCAAAAGCAGTTTTCTTATATGGGTTGGAAAAAATACCGATTGAGTGATGCGCCCATTTATTCTCGGAGTTATCCAGGACGAGAATCGGATGCTCAGGTGAAGTCACGGTATTGTTGGATGTAAAAGTGGTGTAGGTGCATTCAAAAGAAGAGGTCGTATTGGATGCACTTTTTGAATCATATACAAGCATTATGTACGCTCCTGTTTTATAGTATTTTTTTAATCATAACATAGTCCGGCGCATAAATCAAAATGTAATCTTTCGGTAACTGTGTATAAAATATATAATTTCAGCCACCGCCGTTATAAACCATGAAAAAATATATAATAAATACAAAGAAGGTATCGTATGGAAATATGCAAAAATTGTGTAAACCCATATGACACGAAATACACAGGATCCCATTATTACTATAATTGTGGGAACAAGACTTTTGCCGATGCCCCTTGATGCGCTGATTGTGCAGTCCATTAAAGGCGCGACTGCAAAGGAAAACCACATTATTCCGATACGCTCCATTCCGGCATCGATAACAGCCCCCTTGGATGTAAATAGTGACAAAAATTCCCGCCCGGACAATATTAAAATAATACCGAGAATCAACGCGGCAGCGGTTGCATAAGTCAGACTTACCAGATAACTTTTCAGCACTCTTTTTCTGTTGCGGGCACCAAGATTCTGACCGGCAAAGGTGGCGCATGCGGTGTAAAATGCGGCTAGGACATTGAATATGATTGTGTCGGCATTGGATGCTGCGGAATTGCCGCTGACCATTATCTCGTCAAAGGAATTGACACCTGTCTGCACGAATAGGTTGGCAATCGCAAAAATAGCATTCTGAAGTCCTGCCGGAAGACCCAGAGCAAGAACACGGACTGCAGCATTTTTATGGAATCTGATGTGCGACGGCGTAAAACGGCATGCATCATTACGGTGCAGCAGATGTATGAGGATGAGTGCTGCCGATACATACTGGCTTATCGCACTTGCCATGGCAACCCCGTCTGCGGCGCGGTGGCACTTAATTACGAAGAAGAGATTGAGTATTACGTTCAGTGTTCCGGAGATGGCAAGATATATAAGCGGACGGGTGGTCTCGCCGCGGGCGCTTAAGATACCGTTGCCCCAGTTATATATCGCCATACCTGGAAGACCTATGGCATAAATTCTCAGATACATTATTGCACCGTCAATAAGTTCAGGCTTGGTGTGCAGAACAGAAAGCATCCATTCGGCACCGAAGACACATACAGCGCAGATTATAAGTCCGACTGAAAGACATATTATAAAAGAAGTATGTATGGTCTCACCGACGGCTTTGCTGTCGTCGGAGCCTAGCATATGTGCCACGCGGACATTGACACCGCTTCCCATTCCTATAAGAAATCCTATAAATAATGATACCAGCAGCGTTGTAGAACCTACTGAACCAAGCGCCCTGTAATCAGCGAACTTGCCTACAATGGCAACATCGCTTATGTTAAACATTACTTCAAGTAATTGTGACAGCATAAGCGGAATGCTGAAAAGAAGTATATTTTTCCATAATGACCCCGTTGTCATCTGTATTTTGTCTGCTTTATTCATGATTACAACCTTTATGACTTTATTTTCTTAGTAAATACAGAATACTCCCGAAAAAAAGTTTTGTAAAGCCGTGAAAATATGTCATAATATAAAAAGAATATATTCAGATAAGGAGATAATAAGATGTGTACAGCGGCAACATATAAAACTAAAGGAGCGTATTACGGAAGAACGCTTGACTATGAATTTTCATACGGAGAGGAAGTGTGCATAACACCGAGAAATTATCGATTTGATTTCAGGTATATGGGAAGCATGGACAGACATTATGCAATTATCGGGATGGCATTTATCTCGGATGGCTATCCGTTGTATTATGATGCTATGAATGAGAAAGGATTGTGGATGGCCGGACTGAATTTTGTCGGCAATGCCGTTTATGCCGATGCCAAAGACGGACTTAAGAATGTGGCGCAGTACGAGTTCATTCCGTGGGTATTGTCACAGTGTGCCGATATTAATGATGCAAGAACCAAGGTAAGTGAAATAAACCTTGTGGGAACACCGTACAGCGATAAACTGCCTGCGGCTGAACTGCATTGGATAATTGCGGACGGGACAGGTTCGATAACGGTTGAAAGCACGGATAAAGGACTTGCAATATATGACAATCCTGCCGGCGTGCTTACCAATAATCCGCCTTTTGACATGCAGATGTTCGGGCTTAATAATTATATGCAGCTTTCTCCCAAGCAGCCGGATAACAGATTTTCAACTGAACTGGAACTTAAGACATACAGCCGTGGAATGGGTGCATTGGGACTTCCGGGAGATTTATCATCCGCGTCAAGGTTTGTGAGGGTGGCATATACAAGAGCCAACTCTGTATCAGGGGAAAGTGAAACAGAAAGCGTGGGACAGTTTTTTCATATACTGGGTTCTGTTGAGCAGCAGAGAGGCTGTTGTGAAGTGTCGGAAGGAAAGTACGAGATTACTATATATACATCATGCTGCAGTGCTGACAAAGGAATTTATTATTATACAACATACAATGACAGGCAGATTAATGCCGTTGACATGAACAGGGAAGACCTTGATGGCAGCAGCCTTGTGCGTTATCCGCTTATTCAGGCGGAAAATATCAACTACGTCAACTGACACCTCTTTATGCTTGCATAATAATACAGAGTTGTGGTATCATTAATAAATATTTCAGAAAACAGAAAGAGGAATGAAGAATGTTGTCATCAACTATTAATTTTTGTATCATTGCAACGATAGTGGTCTATCTCCTTGCAATGCTTGCGATTGGTTTTGTATTCAGCAAGAACAACAGCGACAGTAAGGATTTCTATCTCGGCGGACGTAAGATGGGACCGATTGTTACGGCCATGAGTGCAGAAGCAAGTGATATGTCCAGCTGGCTTTTGATGGGACTTCCCGGTCTGGCATATCTTACAGGTGTGGCCAACCCGGCCTGGACAGCCATCGGACTTGGAATCGGAACATGGTTTAACTGGCTTATAGTTGCCAGACGTCTCCGCAGATATTCTGCGAATATTAATGCAATTACAGTGCCGGAGTTCTACTCAAAGAGATACCACGATAACTCCAACGTGCTTAATGCCATTGCGGCGCTGGTAATAATCGTGTTTTTCATACCGTATACGGCATCAGGTTTTGCAGCCTGCGGAAAGCTTTTTAACAGCCTTTTCGGTGTTGACTATATGGTAGCAATGTTAATCTCGGCGGCGGTTATCGTAGGATATACAATTATGGGCGGTTTCAAGGCCGTTTCGACAACCGATCTTATACAGAGTATAGTTATGACAATTGCACTTGTAGTAGTTGTTACATTCGGAATCAGCAAGGCAGGCGGTGTAGAGGCTGTCATAGACAATGCAAAGAGTCTTCCGGGATATCTTTCAATGAAAGCTTCATATGATGTCGGAACCAATTCATCGACACCGTACAGTTTTCTCACAATAGTATCCACCATAGCATGGGGACTCGGATATTTCGGTATGCCGCACATATTGCTCAGATTTATGGCAATCAAGGATGAGAAGAAGCTTGTACTTTCGAGAAGAATAGCAACAATCTGGGTATTCATAGCGATGGGAATTACTATCTTCATCGGAATGGTAGGCCTCGGAATGACTAAAGCCGGAGAACTCGGTTTCCTTTCGGGAAGTTCAAGTGAGACGATTATCGTTGAGATTGCAGGTCTTATAAGCAGGCATGGAGTGCTTGCCGCAATAGTTGCCGGACTTATTCTTGCCGGAATCCTTGCAGCGACAATGTCAACGGCTGACAGCCAGATGCTCGCAGCTGCATCAAGTGTATCGCAGAATATAGTACAGGATTTCTTCAAAGTTAAGATAAGTGAGAAAAAAAGCCTTCTTGTAGCAAGACTCACGATAGTAGTAATAAGCCTTATCGGTGTATTTCTTGCAAGAGATCCTAATTCGAGTGTATTTAATATAGTATCATTTGCATGGGCAGGATTCGGAGGAGCGTTCGGAGCGGTAACACTTTGTGCGTTGTTCTGGAAGAGAAGCAATAAATGGGGCGCACTTGCCGGAATGATTGGCGGCGGTGTTATGGTTTTTGTATGGAAATACGCCATCAGCCGCCTCGGAGGAGCATGGAGTATTTATGAACTCCTGCCTGCATTCATCTTCTCATTGATCCTTGACATAGTTGTCAGCCTTCTCACAAAGAAGCCTGATGAGACGATAGCCAGGGAATTTGAGGCTGCCAAGACAAAATAAATTATTGATACATATGAATTTAAACACCGCGTCAGTAAAATGATGCGGTGTTTCAGCGAGAAGAGAAAGGAGATAGTTATGTCAGAAAAGAATTACGTGCAGGAACTTGTGGATATAATAAGATCAGGCCTTCCGGAAAATGAACTTGTGGACAGAATATCGGATTATCATGATAATGATATTGCCGATGCGCTCACAAAGCTTGATAAAGAAGAACGTGTCAAAGTATATTATGCGATGGGCGCGGAACGCATGGCTGAGATTTTTGCATATCTCGATGACGCTGAGGATTACCTGAGAGAACTCCCGATGGAGAGCGTGGCCAGGGTGATTTCCGAAATGGACTCGGATGATGCTGTCGATGTCCTTGAAGACATGGATGACACGACAAGGCACAGAATAGTTGAAATGCTTGATGAAGATGCCGGGGATGACGTAAGGCTCCTGCTTTCATATGATGACGATGAAATCGGTAGCTGCATGACTACGAATTTTATCGTTATCCATAACAATCTTACGATTAAGCAGGCCATGCACGAACTGGTAAAACAGGCCGGTGACAATGACAATATTTCGACAATATATGTAATAGATGATAATGATAAATTTTACGGGGCAATTGATTTAAAAGATCTTATAGTTGCCAGAGAGAATGATAATCTTGAGGACTTGATAAGCCGTTCGTATCCGTATGTGAGAACGCGCGAGAAGATAAGCGAATGTATTGAAGAACTCAAGGATTATGCGGAGGATTCCATCCCGGTACTTCTTGAAAACGGTAAGATTGCCGGTATCATAACCGCACAGGATATCGTCGAAGCGGTCGATGATGAGATGGGTGAGGATTATGCAAAGCTTGCCGGTCTTACTTCCGAAGAGGATCTTAACGAATCGACACTCTTAAGTATGAAAAAAAGACTTCCGTGGCTCATAATACTTCTTTTTCTCGGAATGGGAGTATCGTCCGTCGTGGGAATATTCGAGGAAGTTGTGGCAGTGCTTCCGGTAGTGATGTGTTTCCAGTCGCTCATACTTGATATGGCAGGCAATGTCGGAACGCAGTCACTTGCCGTCACAATCCGCGTCCTCATGGACGAGAATCTGACGGTGGCCCAGAAATTAAAGCTCGTGGTCAAAGAAATGAAGACGGGATTTTTAAACGGCGTGTGTCTTGCTGTCATGTCATTTCTGTTCCTTGGACTATATATACATTTTTTCAGAAAATATGATATAGGACATTCATTCCTTATCGCGGCCTGCGTAGGAGTATCGCTTATCGTTGCGATGGTGATATCAAGCCTTGTTGGAACGGTCATACCTATATTTTTCAAGAAAATCAAGGTCGACCCGGCGGTCGCATCCGGTCCGCTCATCACAACGGTCAATGACCTGGTGGCTGTTGTGGTATATTACGGCCTGACATGGATTTTTCTTATAAATATGCTTCATATTGCGTAAAAAACGCCGATATATCATATATAAAATGTGGTATGGAGGCATCAATGAAAATAAATGCGAGCGACAGCTATTATAATAATCTGAATGACAATGACCGCTATAATCAGGCGATAGTGGTATCGGGGGAGGTTAAGCAGACTCCTGCAATGGGAATGGATATCCTTGAATTGTCACAGAGCGCCATAGAGATAAACACCAGGAAAAAAGATTCCTCATCCGATAATGCCAAGAAAATGGCTAAGGCCCTTGAGATTGCGAGAAGGATAGCCAAAGGCGGACATGTACCGCGCAAGGATGAAAGTTTTCTCATAGAATATAATGCCGAACTGTATTTCATGGCTAAGCAGCAGGCCATGGAGGCTAAAAAGCATGAAAAATATGATTCCGTGGACAAGGACGGAAGATTCAGGACGGCGGAAAGCACAGCTGCCGACGTAACAATATCGGCAGATGCTCCGGCGGAAGACGGTGGAGAAAGCGCGGAAGAATAGTTATTTTTCCGCCCATTCAAGCATGCGGTTAAGCCCCTTCTTGCTGCCTGATATAAAAAGAATATCGCCGTCCCTGAATTTATAATCCGGGTCGACATTATCTATAACGGAACCTTTATTTTCGATAGCGATGATATTGGTTCCGAATTCTTTACGCAGATTGACATCACGGACAGCCATGCCGATGATTTTATCGGGTACATTTAATTTGCTGATGCTTATTTTTTCGCTGAGTTGCACAAAGTCAAGAATTTTGGAAGTCTCAAGCCTGTGTGCGAGGCGGATTGCCATATCACGTTCAGGGTAAACGACCTCGGCACCGAGTTTCTCCAAGATTTCGCCGTGTTCAATGCTTGTCGCCTTGGAGATGACGGCAGGGACACCGAGGCTTACCAGATTAAGGGTGGTAAGGATTGATGTGTCCATATGGGAACCGGTGCATACAATCGCTATATCGCAATTCTGGATGCCTGTTTCAGCCAGCGATTTCTTGTCAAGATTATGAACGACATATGCATTGTCAGTGTAATCGCGCAGTTCGCGCACCTTCTCTTCATCACGGTCAAGTACCATTATATCCGCATCGGCGGTCGCAAGCTCTATTGCAAGTGCATAACCGAAGCGGCCAAGACCGATTATTCCGTATGTCTTTTTTGCATTTTTGTTCTTATACATATCAAATCTCCTTAAATTATCCTATTGAAATATTGCCGTCAGGGAAGCTTACGCGTTCACCCTTGTCAAAATACCACAAGTTTGCGATTGTAAGCGGTCCGAGCCTGCCGATGTACATTATAATAATTGATAATATTTTGCTTCCGGTTGTGAGAGAACCGGTAATTCCGGTTGAAAGTCCGGTGGTTCCGAATGCACTTGTAATCTCAAAAAGTATGTCCGACATGTCGATTCCGGGTTCGAGTGCAGACATTACGAAAGAGCCTGTAAGCACGATTGTAAGCCCCATAAGCAATATGACGGAGGCTTTGCGGAAGGCATTGACCGGAACCGAATAACGGAAGGCTTTTTCGGAACGGTTGGTGGCAGCTGACTTAATTCCCTGGAGCAGTACGAAAAATGTTGTGGTCTTAATACCGCCGCCGGTCGATCCGGGTGATGCACCGATAAACATCAGAACGATCATGACTATCCTTCCGGCATTGGTGAATTTCCCGAGCGGGTAAGTGTAGAAACCTGCCGTCCTGGCCGATACACTCTGGAAAAAAGCGCCGAGTACGCTTATATTCTCGGTGAGCATAAGTAGAAGTGCACCCGCTATGATCAAACCGGCACTCATGGAAAGCACGACCTTGGTGTGCATGGAGAATCTGCGCCAGCAAAATTTCTTATCGATAACTTCCCTTATAAGAAGAAAACCGATTCCGCCGAATATTATCAATAATATTGTGATTATGTTAAAATACACATTATCCTGGTATCCCGAAAGACTGCGTCCTCCGCCAAGGATATCAATACCGGAATTGTTAAATGCTGCTATTGAGTGAAAAAAGCTTAATCCAATGGCTCTTGCCGGCGGATAATCCCGTATAAACACAAAGAAAGTTAAAACCGCTCCCGCAGCTTCAAATGCAAGAGTTGTTAAAAATACGCTCTGGACAAACTTCACAACTCCTTTGCCCGAATCAAGGTTCATGGCATCCTTTATTATGGCACGTCCCTTTAAATTGACTTTTTTACGCATCGCAAGAATGACGCCGGCACCTACGGATGTTACACCCAGGCCTCCGATCTGGATCAGAAGTCCCAGTATAAATTGTCCCACGGTGCTGAAAGTATCGCCCGCTTCAATTGAAAGCAGACCGGTAACACAGACCGCACTGGTCGATGTGTAAAGCGCATCAATGTAGTGAAGTGAACCGGGATTCTTAAGGCTTACCGGCAGCATAAGAAGTCCCGAACCTATAAAAATAATGGCTATAAATCCGATCGCGACAATACGCGCAGATGAAAGCCGCTTGAATATTTTCTGTAACATAGTAACCTCTTTTATTCAGATATATATGAACATCATTATAGCATATCCGGGCCAAAAGTCTATTGTATAAATAATTATTGTTGGAAGTTATTGTTGAAAGTGCAATAATGTGGTAATCTGTAATTGCACGGGGAGTGACGCGGAGGTGTAATATATGGCAGATGTATATGTTGCTGATGATAGCAGATATGATAAGATGAAGTATAACAGAGTAGGAAACAGCGGACTTAAATTTCCGGCAGTTTCACTTGGTTTGTGGCATAATTTCGGATCCAAGGATAATTATGATAATATGAAAGCCATGTTAAGAACTGCATTTAACAACGGAATAACACAGTTTGACCTTGCGAATAATTACGGCCCGGTATACGGAAGCGCAGAGGCGAATGCAGGAAGACTTCTTGCAGAGGATTTTAAGCCATACAGGGATGAGCTTGTAATAACTACCAAGGCAGGTTTTGATATGTGGCCGGGTCCGTACGGTGACTACGGAAGCCGTAAATATCTTATGGCAAGTATCGACCAGAGCCTTAAGAGACTGGGCCTTGATTATGTGGATATTTTTTACCATCACAGGATGGATACGGAGACACCGCTTGAGGAGACAATGGGAGCGCTCGCAGATATTGTAAGGAGCGGCAAGGCATTGTATGCGGGCGTATCTAATTACAATGAAGAGTATACGCGCAAGGCATCGGAGATTCTTAAGAGCCTTCATTGTCCGTTTATAGTAAATCAGCGCAGATATTCTATTTTTGACAGGGAAATTGAGCACGACGGTGTCAAATATTTCTGCAAGGAGAACGGAATAGGCATTATCGCATTCAGTCCGCTTGCACAAGGGTTATTGACCGATAAATACATGAACGGCATACCGGAAGATTCCAGAATCAAGCGTGACGGAAGATTTCTTAAACCGGAGGCCATAAGCGAGGCATATATATCCAAGGTAAAAGCACTTAACAGGATTGCGGCGGACAGAGGACAGACACTTGCCCAGATGGCACTTTCGTGGATTCTGAAGGATGAAGATGTATGCTCGGTTCTTGTCGGAGCGTCAAGCCCGAAGCAGATCGAGGAGGATGCGAAGATAGTCGGACATACTGAATTCCAAGCTGCCGAACTTGAGCAGATTAATGAAATTGTTCATAATTAAATACTTTACAAAACAATCTCCGTCTGTTATATTCCTAATATACAAAAAGGGAGTAGTTGCATGCGTTTACCCGCATGTTCCGGCTATCGTCAGTACGTTCCTCTAACAGGAGCCGGTTGCCGGAGAACGAAACTGTCGTTAAACGAGACTTTTTGTGTGCATTTTTTTGGTGCGCACAAAAGGTCTCTTTTTTATTATATTCTGAAAGGAGAATGGCTATGAAAGAAGCATATCTTATGAGCAAGGAGGAAGTTTTTCGGGAATATGGCGATGAACGTGGCCTTACATCGGCGCGGGTATCCGAAAAAACAGAACAATACGGAAAGAACGAACTTACCGGGCAGAAGGAAAAAAGCATAATGATGGTTTTTTTAAGCCAGTTCGCAGACCTGCTGGTAATTATTCTTATCGTGGCAGCCGTGATTTCCATGATTTCAGGTAATGTCGAAAGTACGATTGTTATTTTTGCCGTAATAATCCTGAATGCATTACTCGGGACAATACAGTATGTCAAGGCCCGTAAATCACTTGATTCACTTAAAAAACTCTCTGCGCCGAAGGCTAAGGTTTTAAGAGATGGCGCAGTAACGCAGATAGCCTCGGCAGATCTCGTTCCGGGCGATGTGCTGATGCTTGAAGCGGGCGACATGGTTTCTGCCGATGCAAGAATTATCAGCAATTATTCATTGCAGGTTAATGAAAGCTCGCTTACCGGCGAATCTGCCAACGTCGATAAAAAAGATTGTGATATTTTTGACAATACGGCACTGGCCGACCGTGTAAACATGGTATATTCCGGAAGTCTTGTAACATACGGAAGGGCTGTGACTGTGGTCACCGGAACCGGCATGAATACGGAAATAGGCAAAATAGCAGGACTTATGAATAATACGGGAGAACGCAAAACCCCGTTGCAGAAGAGTCTTGACAATTTCAGCAAGAAGCTCGCCATAGTGATCATGGTGATAAGCGTTATTGTGTTTGCATTGAGATTGATCCAGAAACAGCCTGTGCTTGACTCTCTTATGTTTGCCGTGGCACTTGCCGTTGCTGCAATTCCCGAGGCACTCGGTTCGATCGTTACAATAGTGCAGGCCATGGGAACCAAAAAAATGGCTGCCGACAATGCGATCATAAAGGAACTTAAAGCGGTCGAAAGTCTTGGCTGCGTCTCAGTAATATGTTCCGATAAGACCGGCACACTCACACAGAACAAGATGACAGTGCAGGATGTATACATTGACGGTCACTGCATCAAGCCGGAGGAAATAGATATTCATGAGCGTCTGCACAGATATCTTCTGTATGCGGCGATTCTTGACAATGATTCTTCCATTGCATCCGGCGGCGAAATCGGAGATCCTACGGAAACCTGCCTTCTCACAATGGCACGAAGAGCCGGTTTAAGTGCAGCCGGAATTTCGGAGGAAGACATAAGGGAGATGATGCCTCGTATTGAAGAAATTCCTTTTGATTCCGACCGCAAACTTATGAGTGCTAAATATTATATTCACGGCATTCCTACAATTCTCACCAAAGGTGCGGTTGACGTCCTTCTGGACAGAACCGATTCAATAGCGGATGTCTGTGGTGTGAGAGCTTTTACGCCTGCCGACCGTGACAGGATACTGGCGCAGAATATGGCTTTTTCGGAGAACGGACTCAGAGTGTTGGCATTTGCATATAAAGAATGCAAGCCTGACAGCAGGCTCACACACGAAGAAGAGAATGGATATACGTTCATCGGCCTTGTATCAATGATGGATCCGCCGCGTCCTGAATCTGTCAGGGCTGTTGCGGATGCGATAGGTGCCGGAATAAAACCGGTAATGATAACCGGGGATCACAAGGTGACTGCAACGGCTATTGCGAAGCAGATCGGAATTTATCATGACGGAGATATGGCTCTTACGGGCCAGGAACTTGACGCACTTACCGATGAAGAACTTGACAGCAGTCTTGAAAAAATAAGCGTGTATGCCAGAGTTTCGCCGGAAAATAAAATAAGAATCGTGGATGCATGGCAGCGCAAGGGCAGCATTACTGCCATGACCGGTGACGGTGTCAATGACGCGCCGGCACTTAAAAAAGCTGATATCGGCGTCGCAATGGGAATAACCGGCACGGAGGTTTCCAAAGATGCAGCTGCAATGGTTCTCGCAGATGATAATTTCGCAACCATAATAAAGGCAGTTCTCAACGGCCGCAACATATACCGGAATATCCTGAATGCAATACTTTTTCTGCTTTCAGGCAACCTGGCTGCAATAATCGCGGTGCTTTACTGTTCAATCGCAGCGCTTAACACGCCGTTTGAACCTGTACATTTGTTGTTTATCAATCTTCTTACTGACTCACTTCCGGCGCTTGCAATTGGCATGGAACCATCAGACAGGACACTTCTTAAGAATAAGCCGAGAGACCCGAAATCCGGAATCCTTTCCGGCCCGTTCTCGCTCAAACTTGTTCTGTACGGTGTGCTGATATCGGTAGCAACAATGTTCTCATTCTACGTCGGCCTGCAAACCGGCCCCGCAACCGCGACAACCATGGCATTTGCAACCCTGACGCTTTCGCGTCTCTTCCATGGTTTCAACTGCAGAAGTGACCTGCCGTTATACAAAATCGGCCTCTTCACGAACCGTTACACCATAGGCGCGTTCCTGCTGGGAACAGCCTTGCTTGCCCTTGTCCTGTTTGCACCATTCATGGAAAAATTATTCCTTGTGCAGCCGCTTGACGCAGTGCAGCTTGCGGTAATAGCTGTTGCAGCGCTGGTACCGACACTTATTGTCCAGCTTGTAAAAACTATCCTCTGTATCCGTCACCGCGCGCAAAAATAACCCCGCGCGGGTACCGGAGGAGATTATCGCCGAGTGAACCTAATTCTCGGACGGTTCCGAGGAGTATAACTGATTTTTGATGGCAAGCATGCGCATATCAGTCTGTGAAATGATGTCGGCACATTCCTTTAACTGTGCCGACAATTCATCGGCATTGGGAACGTCATGCTTGTATTTAAGCTGATGGTCAACACTTGACCAGAAATCCATTGCGATGGTCCGGATCTGAACCTCGACACGCATCGGCTTCTTCTGATTGGAGAAGAACACCGGAACCTCCAGGATAAGGTGAAGGCTGCGGTAGCCGTTGGGCTTCGGATTTTCTATGTAATCTTTTTTCTTGATTAAAGTGATGTCATCCTGGCTGAGAAGCATATCTGCAACAGAATATATGTCATCGATGAACGGACAGATTACCCTGATGCCGGCCACGTCATTGAGGCTGCGTTCAATGGACTCGACATTGACAGGCTCGCCGTATCGCTTAAGCTTGTCCACTATGCTGAGCGGCCTTTTGATACGTGACTCGATGAATTCAATAGGATTACGGCTGTTGCGGATGCTGAGTTCATCGTTGAGAACCTCAAGCTTGGTGCGCACCTCGCGGATGGCACAGTTATACATCATCATAAGTTCCCGGAACTGAATAGCCTGATTTACGAAATAATTGTCGGAATCCGGTACAAAATTCAGTTCATCAAGAACATTGTCTAATTCTTTTGTCATATTTAATTACCCACCGTTTCATAAAATATAATTACCTTCACCAATATTATAACAGATTGCAGGCATTGTTGCAATCAGACAAGTTGGGAGTAATGTTGGATTAATAAAATAAAGAATGTATAAAAACTATTGCCAAGTACGAAGAGTGATGTATATAATTAAATATTAAACAGAACACTTTTTTGACAGGAGTATTTAAAGATGAAGAAATGTTCAGGCTGTGGTTGTTAAGGGAACATATGGTGAGGAATGGTGTAAAAATAATAATATAAAATACATTTATGGCTGATTTTTACCAAAAGTTACAAAAAAACTTACCAAAAGTTACATTTTGCGAAAAAATCAAGATTTTATGATATGCTTTCTAAGAGGAGGCAACAGTGCCTGCGAAAGAGAAAAGTATAGGAATGGTATGGGATAGTATGGTACGTATTGCAATATGTGATGATGATGAGAAATCGCTGAATGATCTTCAATGCAGGATAAACAAAATACTGCCGAACAGAGTTACGGTAACTGCACATAATAATCCTTTTTCGCTCGTAACATATATATGCGATGAGATGAAAGGCCGAATAGATGCGGTTTATATTAGCATCAGGCTTAAAGGGCATAACGGAATAAGGGTAGCTCAGAGCATACTTAAGGAATTTCCGGACATTAAGATTATATTTGTGTCCGATGATATTGAAAATGCAAGAGATATATTCAAGGTCAATCCGATTTATTTTATAACGAAGCCTTATAATGATGATTATCTCAGGGATTCATTGTATAAGCTGGTTTCAATGATTGATGAAGAGGAGGTGGACCTGCTGACGTTAGGGTGTGCTGACAGCAGGAAAGGACTTACAACCATAATGACCAGAAATATATATTATATTGAAAGTCAGAAAAGGGTAATTAATGTCCATTATTTTGACAGTTATGGAACATATTATTCCAAACTCGACGATATTGAAGGGCGGCTGCGTTCTAACTTTGTCAGGACACACCAGAGTTATATCGTCAATATAGATAAAGTTAAGAAAATAACTAAAGAGGGAGTTCTGCTTTACGGCGGGAAGACAATACCGATAAGCCGTTCAAGATATAAGGCAGTAACGGAAATAATTAACAGACACCTAAGTTATATTTAAGGAGGCTAAATATGTTAGTCAAGTGTAATAACGGACATTATTATGATAAAGAGCATGATAATGAATGTCCGATATGTAAAGCTGATGCAGATTCAACAGGAAGCGTTGGAGAAATTATCTGTATTTTCGGCGAAGGTGAGGGCAGAAAATACCCGCTTCATGAGGGGGCGAACAGAATTGGTACAGGGTACCAGATGGACGTATGTCTTGCTGATGATATGCAAATAACGCGTGACAATCACTGCTCAATAGTATATGATGTAAATAAGCATAAGTTCACGATAGTACCGACAGCGGGTTCACTCACATATGTGAATGATGTGCTGCTTAAGCAGCCGAGATTGCTGTATGAGAAAGATGTATTCCGAATAGGACGAAGTAATTATAAGCTGGTTAAGAAGAAAAACTGATAACCGGAGGAAAAATATGAGGATTGTTAAATGCGATTCAGGACATTATTACGATGCCGACGTATACAAAGAATGTCCGCATTGCACCGGTAAAGCTGACTATAAAGACATAATCACATCACCAATCAAGAACGGTGGTACAGACTTAAGAGCAGATGATATATCCGCAGACAGACTGAATTATGAGCATAAATTTTAGGGGGGGGGGTAGAAGAAAGGAATATCCTGGAATGCCTGTAAATAACGCGTTTGTAGGGCGAGTTGAAGGAATCAGGGGCATTTATGCGGGAGCTGTAATCGATATGCAGCCGGATGAAGTTATTACAATAGGACGGTCGCCTTATGAAGCGAATATTGTATTGTCATCATCCGAAGTGAGCAGAATACATTGCACAATAAGGTATGACGCAAAGGCGGGCCAGTATATTGTTGAGGACAAGTCATCCAACGGTACTTTTTTAGGTAACGGAACCAGACTTGCTAAGGACACACAGACCAGACTTTCCGGCGGAACGATAATATATATATCGGATATAGAAAATGGTTTTAAATTAATATAGCAACAGAGCCTGATGAAGGAACATCATCAGGCTTATTGTGGTTTAATGAAACAGGAGATAATGATATGGACTGCTGTCAAGGGTGTCAAATACACTTATACAATCCGGTCGTATTCAGGCAGTTATTTAAGTTACTGGAATTCGGTAAGGAGTGCCGTAAGGTAAAACGCTGCCGTGCTTTTTCTTGTTTTGGGCAGAAAATAGTGCTATACTACACATAAACACAAGAAAACGGAAGGATTAAACAGATATGTATACAATGAATAGCCATGTCAGATATAGCGAAGCAGACCACAATGGACTGATCACTCCTGATGCGCTTATTAATTATTTCCAGGATTGTACGATGGTTCATTCGGAACTGTGCGGACGAGGTGTGACCAACGCGTCCAAAGCGGAGGGATACTGGTTTCTCGCATCATGGCAGGCGGATATTATAAGAACACCGAAATTGTTTGAAAATATTAATATAACGACGATACCGTATGAGTTCAAGGGATTTTTCGGAAGCCGTAATTTCCTGATAACAACAGATGATGGGGAAGAACTTGTAAAAGCCAATTCGGTATGGATATATCTTGATTCACACACACATTCACCGGCGAGGATTCCGAAGGAAGAAGGCGCTGCATATGGCGAAATAGGCCCGAAGCTTGATATGGAATACCTTCCGCGCAAGATTAAAGTGACTGACGAACTGACGCCTTATGCGCCCGTACCGGTAGACATCCAGCAGATTGATACGAATGAGCATGTTAATAACTGCGAATACATAAGGACTTTCATGAGTGCAACCGGCGCAGTTGACATGCCGCGCAGGATAAGAGCCGAATACAGGCAGGCAGCAGTCATGGGCGATATATTTCATCCGTATGTATATAAGGATGATGCCAGGTGCATCGCAGACCTGCGTGGTGAAGACGGAACATCATATGCCGTGGTAGAATTTATTTACGAAAAGGAATAATTTATGATAGAATTAGGCAGAAAACAGGCCTTAATGGTCGTTAAAAAAACAGAGTTTGGCGTTTATCTCGGAACAGAAGACGATAAGGTGCTTCTTCCGGCCAAATATGCCGACCCGGATATTGAGGAAGGCGATTCCATGACAGTATTTGTCTACAGGGATTCGAAAGACAGGCTCATAGCCACCACACTTGAACCGCTCATAACTCTCGGCGAGGTAAAGCCTTTGAAAGTAAAGCAGCTTACTAAAATCGGCGCATTTATGGACTGGGGACTTGAGAAGGATCTCCTGCTTCCTTTTAGCGAGCAGACTTCAAGGGTTGAGGAAGGAAGAACCTATCCGGTCGCGCTTTATATTGACAAGAGCGACAGACTGTGCGCCACCACAAAGATTTATCCGTACCTTAAGACAACGGACGCATACCACACAGGCGATGGCGTTAAGGGAACCGCATACGAATACATTGAGAAATTCGGTATGTTTGTCGCAATAGACAATATGTATCAGGGTCTCATTCCCAAGAAAGCTCTTTATGGCAGAATACGCATAGGCGATGAAGTTAAAGCAACGGTATCCAAGGTCCAGCCTGACGGCAAGATAGAGTTGGCGTTACGCGCTCCGGCATATCTTCAGATAGATGATGATTCACAGGCTATTTTAAAGGCACTTGAAAAGGCGGGCGGACATCTGCCGTACAATGACAGAACGGATCCCGAGATAATTAAGAATGAGTTCGAGATGAGTAAAGCGGCATTTAAGCGTGCCTGCGGACATCTTCTCAAAGAAAAATATATACAAATCACGAATTCAGGAATAGACAGAATTTGAAAGGAGAATTGATTTAATTATGTCAAAGGTAATCAGCACAGACAAGGCACCGGCAGCAATCGGACCTTATTCACAGGCAATCGAGGTTAACGGAATGGTATTCACATCAGGAGTCATCCCGGTAGACCCACAGACGGGAGTTATTCCTGCAACAATAGAGGAACAGGCCAATCAGGCTTTCTCCAATCTTAAGAACCTCATCGAGGCATCAGGTGCCACAATCGACAAGGTAATCAAGACAACCGTATTCATCAAGGAGATGAATGATTTTGGCAAAATTAACGAGATATATGCAACATATTTCAAAGAACCTTTCCCAGCACGCTCATGCGTGGAAGTAGCAAGACTTCCAAAGGACGTAATGCTTGAGGTTGAGGCAGTCGTTGCCAAATAATAATAATAATAATCACTGAGCCGTCATACCGGACAATGCGTTGCAGCCGGTATGGCGGCTTTTTTTGCACCACTGCGCGGGTACAGGGAAAGATATTTCTCTCTCCGCCTGCGACACAGCTCAACCCAGGTCCCCCAACCCTATTTCCACCCGGCCAACGAATACATAAACACCCCGACATAAGCCCACTGCGGCTTTCAGCCCACGCCGGTGCTTAATCCGCCAAAGGCGGATTTTATCATCCGTTGCGCGTGCAGTCAAGCGAGAGCGTGCCGCCAGAGGGCTTATGCGGGGGACTATGTTATTTTGTTGAAGCTGTTTCGTATAAAGCTGTCACGATTTTTATCACCGGAGGAATAATTTCCGGGGTTTTGATTAACATATCTGTTATGTGATTGATGTCATCAACTATGTTTCCGTCAAGAGAGGGTTCCCGGACGATATGCATCTGGCAGTCCGGATTTAATGATGTTATGGAAATTCCGGTTACTTCTGATATGCGTGAAAGGAGAACATCGGACGGAATACGTCTGCCGCGTTCAATCAGACCATAATATTTGGTGCTTATGCCAATAAGCTCTGCGGCCTGTTCCTGCGTAAGACCGGAATTCAGCCTGAATTGTGTGAGATTGTATGATAAATCATTTCTAAGTGTATTCATAGCCACATAATAATTAATAAAAGTATAAATTCCCACCATCATACAGTTCCTAAAACACGAAAAATATTTACTATGAGTGAAAAATGAGATATAATCATATATAAAAAGGAGTAACAGAATGTTTAACGGAAAGATGATTGCCCGCAATGGCATTGAAATACATGAAAATGATAAGCTGCGTGCAGTTTACCTGGAAAATGAACAGTTTGGAAATGATATTATTCTTGTTGGACCGGGAGGATTTGAAGGGTATCCGGATGTGATTCTGTATCTGGAATTGAAGGAATTTATGGCCGGAAACACATATTATTCAGATTACGAGATGATTGTTTACGGTCAAAAAGAAGAGAACATATATAATGTTCTCCTCTTTGAAGGCAATCCGCGTACGGAATGACCGCCTGCTATACGGAAACGTCAATATTGGCTCCGAGACCGGGGTTGACTGACATCTCCATCATTTTGCGAAGGCCGTCGCCTGCTGTCTCAAGGTCGTCGAGACTCATTGAGAGAACGCGGATAGATGCCTGATTAGCGACATCCGTCATTGCCATGGATGTGGAAAGTGCTGCAATATCCATATACATAAGCTCCTTTCGCATTATGATCCGGAATATTTCCGGACTTTTTTAATTATACATTATATATTTCGGCATAACAATAATTTTATTCAACAAATCGGCATATAGAACAGCGCATTTCTGTCAATAATTACCGGTATGGAATGTATCGGGAGGCGATTGCGTGAAAAGATATATCAGATATCCGGTAATTATGGCCGGCGCGGCACTTATGGGATTTGCAGTAAAAAACATCTATGATCCGGCGGGGATTGTTACCGGAGGATTTGCCGGAATAGCTATAATAGCGGCCGGACTTAAGGCGGTGCCTCTGTGGGTGACCAATATGGCACTTAATGTACCGCTTTTTATTATGGCATGGCGGACGCTGGGACAAAAGATAATTGTCCGTTCACTGATTGCGGTTGTGATATATTCGGCATCAATGGCGGTATCGCCCGAGGTTACATGGTTTGCGGAAGATATTTTCATATCGGCGGCTGTGGGAGGCCTGACTACGGGGCTTGGCATGGGACTGGTGCTTTATGCGGGAGGCACATCGGGAGGAGTTGACATGTTAGCTACTTTAATCTGCCATTTTACACATAAAGTCAGATTGCAATGGGTGATTTTTGCGGCGGATGCACTCATAATATGTGCCGGTGCATATGTGTTTGGCGCAGTGAATGCGGTGTATGCCGTGATTTCTGCATTTGCTGCGAGTTATGTATCAGGCAGGGTAATAGGCGGTCCGGCGTCATCCCGCGCAGTTCTGATAATAAGCGGGCACAGCACCGAAATTGCCGGACAGATAATGAACATAACAGGCCGCGGCGTAACCGGAATAGATGGGACAGGGATGTATACCGGTCATGAGGGCAGACTGCTGTTGTGTATAGCATCATCGCGTGAGATAGCGGACATAAAGGACATTATTTACAGTATAGACACGGAGGCTTTTGTGACGGTAAGCAATGTATCGGAAGTTTTGGGAGAAGGATTTGTGAAAATAAAATGATTTTGTGAAATGTGCCGACAAAACGACGCCATTTTTGTGAAACTTGCTGTCAAATCTAAAAAAAAAATAAACTGGTATTGAAATTGCACAATTATAAAAAATTTTTTTGGTAATTTACAATATGGCATAAAAAGGGACAAAAGTGTATTATTATTAGAGTAAACAAGTGTAAATCACTTAATTATTTTCTAGGAGGAAGTTATGGCAAGTTTATCACTTAAAAATATTTGTAAGGTATATCCTAACGGATTCGTAGCCGTTAAAGATTTCAATCTTGATATCGCAGATAAGGAGTTCATCATCTTCGTTGGACCTTCAGGATGCGGTAAATCAACAACACTTCGTATGATCGCAGGTCTTGAGGAGATTACATCCGGTGAGCTCTGGATCGGAGATAAGTTAGTAAATGATGTAGAGCCTAAGGACAGAGATATCGCAATGGTATTCCAGAACTACGCTCTTTATCCTCATATGACAGTATATGACAACATGTCATTCGGTCTTAAGCTTCGTAAAGTACCTAAGGCAGAAATCGACAAGCTCGTTCATTCAGCAGCTAAGATTCTTGGCATTGAGCAGCTCCTTGATCGTAAGCCAAAGGCTCTTTCAGGTGGACAGAGACAGCGTGTTGCCATGGGTCGTGCAATCGTTCGTAATCCTAAGGTATTCCTTATGGATGAGCCTCTTTCAAACCTCGATGCAAAGCTCCGTGTTCAGATGCGTATTGAGATCCAGAAGCTTCATCAGAGACTTCAGGCAACAATCATCTATGTAACACATGACCAGACAGAGGCTATGACACTTGGTACCAGAATCGTTGTTCTTAAGGACGGCGTTATCCAGCAGGTAGATACACCTCAGAACCTCTACGATAAGCCAAACAACGTATTCGTTGCAGGATTCATCGGATCACCTCAGATGAACCTTCTTGATGCTAAGGTTGTTCAGTCAGGATCAGATGTAGTTCTTATGTTCGGAAGCAATTCAATCAAGCTTCCTGAAGCTAAGGCTAAGACACTTGTAGATGCAGGTTATGTTGATAAGACAGTTATCATGGGTATTCGTCCGGAAGATCTCTATGATACAGAGATGTTCATCAGCACAAGCCCTGACAGCGTAATCGATGTTGATATTAAGGTATACGAGCTTCTCGGTGCCGAAGTATTCCTTTACTTCGATATTGACAACGTAAGCTGTACAGCACGAGTTAATCCTCGTACAACTGCTCGTCCTGGCGATACTATCAAGCTTGCACTTGATATGACTAAGCTCCATATCTTTGATAAGGAGACAGAGCAGGTAGTTCTTCACTAATTGATGGCGGATATATTCACATTTGAAGTGGGAAATAAGAATGTGAATGAATATATATAATTTAAGGATATTAGCCGGTAAGGCTGAGGGTACATGGCTGTTAGCGTAAATGTCAGCAGATAAGAGGAAATAACGGATAAGGCGTAATATAATTACACATGAACGTTAACAACCATTCCCCGGCGGAGCCGGAGAATGGTTGTTTTTATATACAATATTAATCCCTATAAAGTGTACAAGGAAGGAGAGAGGATATTCAATCGGTACAGTGGGAGAAATATAATAAATTTTAATTTCAGGAGGATATCTTATGAGGAAATTTACAGCTTTCTTAACAACAGCAGTAATTGTGGCATGTAGTTTGATGCCATGCATGGGTTCTAATTCAGGGAAATATTCACTTAGGTATGCACAGAATGCACCGGGAGATGTAAATGTGCTGACAGCGGATTTGAATCTTGAATCGTCAGCTAAGAGCAGTGTGACAATTAAGTCAACTAAATTTACAACATACATAACAGGAGCTTCTGCTGATGCTTATTCAATATTTAATGGGAAAACATCCAAAACACAGGTTATGAACAGGGTTGGAACATACGCCATTGATTATCCTGGGATTTCGCAACCGAAAACAGGTGCCCCAGTTAAGGTACATATAGAACTTTCTGATTATGTGCCATCGCGTGGAGTAATAGCACAGGGAACGGTATCGTTGTAAGGAGTGTGATTTTATGAAAAAAGGTACTTTGGGATATTGCATTATAGCGGGTGTATTAATTATTGGATGTGCCGTGTTCTTTATAGGCCGGAAAATTAGGAACAGACAAGAGAAAACAGATACAGCAGGAATCGTCGAATCAGAAGACACACTGGTAGATATATCAGAAGCGTACGATGTAGACGAATTACTGGCATCGGATTATGACAACATCGAACTTCCATCATCACTTGATGTTGAGAAAGTGGAGGCTGTCAGCAATGTGATTCTCAAAGTACCTGATTATGAAGAACAGAATAAGAAACTAGATATAAAGTTCTTTCAGGATAATCTTCAGAAAATGGGATACAAATATGATGAACAGTATGTTATTGATGACAAAGGTAAGACATACCCATATGGAAGATACTACAATGACGAAAAATTATCTGCCTACATAGCAACAGGTTGCACAGGTTTTTTCGTAGTGGATTCAATAAATACATATGATTATGAGACAGTGGAAGAATTTTATGTGGATGCTCCGTATGAGGATGATGAACATGAAATCATTGGTGGTTCCATGAAAGTATCTGAAGCGGTTGAAATGTATGAAAAGCTTGAGACGGAATGTATAGCGGAACTGGGATATGACATACCGGTACCGAAGGTATTCAGAGTAAGGATTGTTAAAAATGAGAATCAGCAATTGAGATATGAGATGGATACACGGATGAGCTACAATGGAGTTCCTGTGATTGGGGTCGGTGACAAGTATTCAAGAAGTGGATTCGGATATGAAGTGTTAAAGGGAACTTCGTCAGGAACAGTTTCCGGAAAGAAGATTACAGACGGAATCAAAGTGTCATACTATGGATTTCCCACGGAATATGTTTCGGATACACCTATAGATAAAGTTATAAGTGTAAAGAAAGCATGCGATTTGGTTAATGTTAAACTGTCGGCATATAGGAAAAATAAACTCTTAAATGTGAAAATGGAATATCTGCCGTTTTTTGAAAAAGAAACCGACGAAGAGAATCACAGTGGCATTGAATGGACAGGACTTCAATCGGGAAATAAGTTCAGACTAAAGCCATACTGGGTATTCGTTTTTGACAGTACCACTGACAATGAAATAATAGGGCTTGTAGATTGTGTGACGGGAGAGGTAGGACTTGTATATAATCAGTGATTTTTTAAAAATTTTATTATCAAGAATTAAACAGATTATAAGTGGAACGGTGTTCTGGGCCTGCACAGGATGCGTACTGTTGTTGTGTTTTACCGCAACCGGGTATATGGATGGAAATACCAGTTATAGTGTTATTGAAACCATAATAAGAATACCGGTTTCACAGTATGCTGACATTCCGTCATTGTCGTGGAATTCGATTTTTACGGTGGGACTTTATGGATATGTGACGCTTTTTCTCCCTGCGGTTGCATCACTGCCGTATGTAATGACCGTTGTAATGGACAGGCGGAGCCATATGCTCAGAATGAGACTGATGCGTAATCAGTATGGACCGTACATAGCGGCCGAAAGTGCGGCTGCGCTGGTATCGTCGGGAATTCTGGTCACTATAGGATATGTGGCTTATGGAATAATAACATTTATGATATTTCCGCACGGAGCGGGTACGTTTACGTTTGCGGATATAGCTAAGGTTATCGGGGGCACGTTCTGGTATGGGATGGATGTGAGTGCGATGGCGTTGGTACTCAGTGCATTTGTTACCAATGAATATGTAATAGTTACGGTGCCATTTATGATTATTTATATAATTGGCGTTATTTCCAATAAAGTATTTTCTTCAACAAATATTCCGGAACAGGTAAGCCGCATTGTTATGGCTGTTTCTCCGGAAATGCTGGCAGTCATAGGCAGGGCTGCTGATAATGCGAAATATATTATCATAGTGCATGTTATATATATGGTAATATGCATTGCGCTATATTACATAATTAGAAAAAGGAGGATGGATTATGGAAACTAGTACTTTTTCCTTCAAAAAAAGTTTTAAATTCGCCTCCTCGGAATATGTTCACTGGATTACTAATCCTAAATTGATCATATTGTCGATGCTGATTGTTTTTATATATGAGTTCGATATAAGGCCGTTAGTTGATGCGGCAGCGCTTATGAATGTCAAACTGTCAATATTGGAACCGTTTGTGACAATCGGAAGCAGCGGAGTGATAATGATGATACTTCCGATAATGTACCTTGTGATAATGGCTGGATATCCGCGCTCGCAGGCAGGTGACTGGTTCTATGTAATCAGGCTCGGCAGGATCAACTGGGGTGTCGGACAGATATTGTTCGGAGTAATGACAATCATTACATATGTCACGTTTATCGCTTTATGTACGATGGTTCCGGTTTTGTGGCGGGCGGATTACAATGTGCAGTGGAGCGATGTGGCTAAGAAATATACACTGATGTTTCCTGATAAAATAGGGGATTTTACATCGGGACTTCTTCCGAAGAATCTGTACAATCAGATGCCGCTTGGCAAAGCCGTGATACATACATATCTGTTTTTTATGCTGTATCTGCTGTTATTATTGCTGGTAATGCTGGTGTTCAGCCTGGAGGGACACAGGGCGGCCGGGTTCATAACAGCGTGTGTCATCGTGGCGGCGGGAACAGCGTTATGTTCAGTCAAGTCACCGGCAATGTGGGTGTTTCCGATGGCACAGTCGGTTGTGTGGCTTCATTTTACAGAATTTTTCCGTAAGAGGATTGTGGAACTGTACGAATCATATATGTATTTCGGTGTGATCAACGCGGTACTTATCACATTGATATTACAGAGAATGTCAAAACACAGATATCTTGATGTTGAAGTGTAAGTGAGGTGAACCGAATGGATAAAGTAATAAATGTTGAGAACGCGTGTCTTACAATTAATAAAAATGTAATATTAGATAACATAGACTTTGAAGCCGGAGAAGGTGAGATAGTCGGAATAGTCGGACGCAACGGAAGCGGCAAGACAATGCTTATGAAGTGCATATGCGGATTTATTCCGCTTACCTCCGGACGTATAACGGTTGACGGCAAAGAAATAGGAAAGGATGTTGATTTTCCGGCTTCGACCGGCGTTATCATTGAAACTCCGGGTTTTGTGCCTTATTACACGGGATTTCATAATCTGAAAATATTATCTGAAATCGGAACAAGGATTCCGGACGAGCGTATTAAAGAGGCGATGAAATTAGTGGGGCTGGATCCCGGACTTAAGAGGCATGTTGGTAAATACAGCCTTGGAATGAGACAGCGGCTCGGAATTGCACAGGCGATAATGGAGGACCAGAGAATATTGATACTGGATGAACCGTTTAACGGACTGGACGCCGACGGTGTCGTAGATATCCGCAGACTGCTCCTTGAATATAAGGAACAGGGCAGGACGGTGTTGATAGCATCACATATTGCACAGGATATTAATATCTTATGTGACAAAACAATATTCCTGAATAAGGGAAAGATAAGTGAGCAGGAAGCACTCAGGTAATAATATATGGCAGATGCAATGGGAAAATTAATTCTTTTTTGCATTTGCCCTTTTTTTTTTCACAATTTTGTTTTACAATAAATAATAGTATGTAGAATGCAAAGGAGTGGGCAGATGATTTCTAATCAGATACTTCAAAATACGATTGAAGGACTCAAGTCAATTACGAGAATAGACCTGTGTATAATGGACACGGACGGTAAGGTGTTAGCCTCAACTTTCTCCGGTGCGGAGGGGCATGAGGAAGCGGTATGTTCATTTGTAGATTCACCGGCCGACAGTCAGGTTGTATCAGGATACCAGTTTTTCAAGGTTTATGACGACAGCCGCCTTGAATATGTGCTTATAGTTAACGGTGGAAGCGAAGATGTTTATATGATTGGCAAGATTGCAGCTTTTCAGATACAGAATCTTCTTGTGGCATATAAGGAGCGCTTTGATAAGGATAATTTTATCAAGAACCTGCTGCTTGATAATCTTCTGCTCGTTGATATATATAACCGTGCGAAGAAGCTGCATATTGAGACAGATGTGCGAAGAATTGTATTTATCATAGAGACTAAGCATGAGAAGGACAATGGCGCGCTTGAGACAGTGCGTACGCTTTTTGCCACGAAGACGAAGGATTTCATTACGGCTGTTGATGAGAAGAATATAATCATTGTTAAGGAAGTTAAACCGAATGAGTCATATAAGGAACTGGAACAGACGGCCTATGTAGTACTTGATACTCTCAATACAGAGGCCATGAGTAAAGTTCATATTGCGTACGGTACCATAGTTAATTCAATTAAGGAAGTGTCGCGTTCATACAAAGAAGCGAAGATGGCACTTGATGTAGGCAAGATTTTTTACAGTGACCGTAATGTCGTAGCATACAGTAATCTGGGTATAGGAAGACTTATTTACCAGCTTCCGATACCGTTATGCAAGATGTTCATCAAGGAAATTTTCGGTGGCAAATCGCCGGATGATTTTGATGAAGAGACTCTTTCCACCATTAATAAGTTCTTTGAGAACAGCCTTAATGTGTCGGAAACATCACGCCAGCTTTTTATCCACAGGAATACGCTTGTGTACAGGCTGGATAAGATACAGAAGAGTACAGGACTTGACCTCAGGATTTTTGAAGATGCGATTACTTTTAAGATAGCGCTTATGGTGGTCAAGTATATGAAATATATGGAAACGATTGATTATTGATATTGCAGGCCGGTATAATTGTATCTGACCGCGGCGTATCAATATACCAAAGGACAGTATAAGATGATAGATTTAGAGAACGTAAGTAAAACATATTCAACAGGTGTTCCGGCACTTGAAGATATTAACCTGCACATTGACAAGGGCGAATTTGTATTTATTACCGGTGTCAGTGGTTCGGGTAAGTCAACGCTGATTAAGCTCCTCCTTAAGGAACTTAATCCGACGTCGGGAAGAATTGTTATTAACGGCAGGAATCTTTCCAAAATCAAGCCGAATAAGCTCCCGTATCTAAGAAGGGATATCGGAGTTGTTTTTCAGGACTTCAGACTTTTTGAAGACCGTAATGTGTACGAGAATGTTGCATTTGCACAGAAAGCGATAGAGGCACCGGGAAAGAGAATCCGTGCCAAGGTGCTTGCCATGCTTTCCATGGTAGGCCTTCTTGAAAAATATAAGACTAACCCTAAGCAGCTTTCCGGCGGAGAACAGCAGAGGGTTGCCATAGCCAGGGCACTTATCAATAAGCCGGCTATCCTGCTTGCAGACGAGCCTACGGGTAATCTTGACGAGGCGAACTCATGGGAGATCATGAAGCTTCTGGAGAATGCCAATGAGCAGGGCACAACGGTAGTTGTGGTTACGCATAACCTTGAGATTGTAAGGGCGATGCGCAAGAGAACAATAACTATTGAAAATGGACATCTTGTTCATGATATAGAGGAAGGCGGTAATTTCTATGAAATTTAAATCACTGGGATACTGCTTTGTTCAGGGACTTAAGAACATCGGACGTAACAGAATTTTCTCGCTTGCATCGGTTGTGACCATGTCGCTTTGTATTTTTATTCTCGGACTTTTTTACTCGATAACCAGAAATGTATCATATATGGTGGATCAGATGTCAGAGTCTCTCTGCGTCAAAGTCTTTTTTGATAAGGGAATTTCCGATGAGAGAATACAGTCCATAGGCAATTCGATCAATAAATACGATGGCGTGACGATGGTTCATTTTACTTCCGCCGATGAGGCGTGGGAGAAGTACAAGGAAGAATATTTCGGCGAGACTTATATGGATCTGGCCGATGGATATGCCGGAGATAATCCGCTTAAAGATTCCGCATCATATGAGGTTTACTTCAGTCATGCCGGCATGCAGGAAGATCTGGTTAATTACATTAAGGGAGTGGATGGCGTAAAGCGTGTTAACAGCTCGGATGTTACAGCTGACAGCCTTTCGGAGATAAGCAGTCTTGTAAGCATTGTGTCTCTGGTTGTGCTTGTGATGCTTACCGCCATAGCGCTTTTCCTTATCAGTAACACTATTTCGATTGGAATCACAGTCAGGGACGAGGAGATCAAGGTAATGCGCCTGCTCGGTGCACATAATGCATTTATCAGGGCACCGTTTGTCGTTGAAGGCATTATCATCGGTATTGCCGGAGCGCTTATTCCGATAGGAATATTGTATGCAGTGTATGGCAATATCGTTAAATACATTCTTACCAAGTTTTCGTTCCTCTCGAATATACTCTCATTTATGCCTGTTTCACAGCTGTTTAAGGTATTTGTGCCTATGGCTGTGGCACTCAGTGTGGGACTCGGACTTCTCGGAAGTTTCCTGTCACTTAACAGACATCTGAAAGAGAAATAAGTAACTTTAAGAACAGCATCCATCACGAAAGGGTGGTATCTAATGAAAAAAATACTTAAACTGGCAGCTGTCGGTGTTTCGGCATTTATGTTATGTTCATATATCGGACAGAATAATTATGTGCAGCCGTCTGCGGTTGAACAGACTGATATCGATGATGCCGAGAAAGAACAGCAGCAGGTCCAGAACAAGATTGATAATTTGCAGAAAGAACTTGACAGTCTGGCATCAGACATAACGGATACCGAGAATTATATTTCGCAGCTTGATACAAAGCTTGCAGGTTATACATCACAGCTTGTGGAATGCCAGGGCAAAATAGACGCCAAGCAGACTGAAATAGACGCCAAGAAACAGCAGATTGCAGACAAACAGGCAGAGATAGACAGCGCACAGGCAGAGCTTGATGCAGCCAAAGAAACTGAAAAAGAGCAGTATGAAGCCATGAAACTCAGAATACAATATATGTATGAGTGCGGTGACAGTACTTTTCTTGATATGATTTTTTCAGCCGAGGATTTATCCGATATGCTCGGAAAGGCAGAGTATGTCAACAGCATTGTGGAATATGACAGAAATCAGCTTAAGAAGCTTGCGGATACACAGAATACAATAAGCGGTCTTATAAGCACGATGGAAACAGACAAGGCGGCGCTTGAGACTGAGAAGACAACACTCCAGAATGAACAGAATGAGCTTCTGACATTGCAGACGGATTTGCAGAACCAGCAGAAGTACATTGATGTGATCCTTGATGAGAAAGAGTCTAAGCTTACAGTACTTGAGGGCCAGCAGCAGAATGCCGCAACAGCAAAGGCAGCTGCTGAGAAAGAACTTGAGGAACAGAAACAGATTGTTGCGAACATAAAGGCGGAATGGCAGAGACAGCAGGAAGAGGCTAAGAATAATGGCACAGATGCAAGCCAGGAAGCGCAGAAGACGCTTGAACAGATTGGCCTTGCCGGCGGTTTCACATGGCCGATTCCGGGATATAATATGATTACATCGGAATGGGGAACAAGATACCATCCGATACTTCATTTTACTACGCTTCATGACGGAATGGATATCTCCGGTGGAGGAATATACGGAAAGCCGATAGTGGCAGCATACTCCGGAACGGTCAGCATTGCGGATAATTCCAATGCGACATCAGGATACGGATATTATGTTAAGATTGACCATGGTGTAGGTGTATCCACGTTGTATGCGCATTGTTCGCTCCTTGCGGTTTCTGTTGGTCAGCAGGTACAGGCAGGACAGGTGATCGGATACATAGGAAGCACAGGTAACTCGACGGGTGCACATCTGCATTTCTCGGTATTTGTCCAGGGTGAATCCAAGAACCCGAGGGATTATATTACAATTCCTTCGTATTAATTTTTGACAGGTAACAGGTAATGGGTGACGAAGAAGTTAAGAAATTATATAAAAAGGGAATAAGAATCGGAGCAGCAATCGGTGCATTATCGGTATTGCTGGTGTGCGCAATTGCGGTCGGAATTATTTTTTCCCTGAATTATGAACGCAAAGTCAAGGCTGACAGAACGACACTGGCGCTAGGCGACAATGTGACATCAAAGATTAACGAACTTACGGGAATTGTCGATTCGCTTTTTCTGTACGATTATGATAAAGATGAGATGGCCGACAATATCTATAAGGCGGTCATGAGCAGTCTTGACGATCCGTACAGTAAATATTATACAGCTGAGGAATATAAGGAATTGTCCGCGAGTACGGAAGGCGTTTATTATGGTATAGGTGCGACGGTCACATTGAATGATGACGGATATGTACGTATTGTACAGACGCAGGAGGGCTCGCCGGCAGAGGAAGCCGGGATTCTTGCGGAGGATGTCATTACGGAAGTGGCCGGAGAGAATGTCAAGGGCATGAAGCTTGACGATATAGTAAGCCGGATGAAGGGCGAGGAAGGCACAAGTGTTACACTTACTATTGTCCGTGGAGACGAAACTCTTAAGATAGATGTGACAAGACGTAAAATAGATTCTGTGCTTGTGGCCGGAAAAATGCTTGATAATAATATAGGATACATTACAATAAGCCAGTTTGAAGGTGTTACGCTCGAACAGTTCAATAATGCTTTTGATGATCTGAAAAAACAGGGCATGCAGGGACTTATCATTGATGTCAGGGGCAATCCGGGCGGAAGACTTGATACGGTTACGGATATTCTTGACAGACTTCTTCCTGAAGGACTTATCGTATATATGCAGGATAAGAACGGCAAACGCGAAGAAATCCGTTCCGATGCGGAATGCGATCTTGATGTTCCGTGTGCGGTGCTTGTCAACGGAAACAGTGCAAGTGCATCGGAAGTATTTTCCGGAGCTTTGCAGGATTACGGACTTGCCGGAATAATCGGTACGCAGACTTTCGGAAAAGGAATAGTCCAGTCCATATATAAGCTCGATGACGGTTCGGCTGTTAAGCTGACCACACAGGATTATTACACTCCGAACGGCAACAATATTCACGGAATAGGCATCACACCTGATGAGGTTGTTGAACTTGACGAGGATGCTTATAAGAAGGATGGAACAGACACGCAGCTTGATGCGGCAGTCAGGTATATTATGGATAAATTACAATAATAATAGAGGTGCCGGACGTTGGTCCGGCATCTTTTTTCGGATCTGTTAAATACAGAACAAATGTTTGCAAAAGTATGTACATTTAAAATTGATTATGCTATAATGGGTAAAAATCATTGATTAAGGTGTAAGAGTATGGATCATTTTGAATTGGTATCGGAATACGGACCGACCGGAGACCAGCCGCAGGCTATAGAGAAGCTGGTGAAGGGATTTGAAGAGGGCGACCAGTTCCAGACACTTCTCGGTGTAACGGGTTCCGGTAAGACATTCACCATGGCGAATGTAATACAGAAGCTTAACAGACCGACACTTGTCATAGCGCATAATAAGACACTTGCCGGCCAGCTGTATTCGGAATTTAAGGAATTTTTCCCCAATAATGCGGTCGAATATTTTGTCTCATATTATGATTATTATCAGCCGGAGGCCTATGTACCTTCTACGGACACATATATAGAGAAGGACTCCGCGATTAACGACGAGATAGATAAGCTCAGGCATTCCGCTACGGCAGCGTTGTCGGAACGCAGGGATGTTATAATAGTTGCCAGCGTGTCGTGCATATACGGTCTCGGAAGCCCGATTGACTATCAGAATATGGTGGTTTCGCTAAGACCGGGGATGGAGAGAGATCGTGATGATGTTATAAGGCAGCTTGTTGATTTACAATATACCAGGAATGACATGGATTTCAAGCGCGGAACCTTCCGGGTAAGGGGGGATGTGCTGGAGATTTTCCCGGCATCGAGCGGTGACTGTGCGGTCAGAGTGGAATTTTTTGGGGATGAAGTGGACAGAATAACGGAGATTGATACGCTGACGGGAGAGATTAAGGCCGAGCTTAAGCATACCGCAATTTTCCCGGCATCGCATTATGTTGTTCCGAGGGATAAGCTGGTTAAGGCTGCCGAGAATATACGCGCGGAAGCCAAGGAACGGGTGGCTTATTTTAAGAGCGAGGACAGGCTCATTGAGGCACAGAGAATAGGCGAGAGAACGGAATTTGATGTAGAGATGATGCTTGAGACAGGATTCTGCTCCGGTATCGAGAATTATTCGAGACATCTTACAGGACTGGCTCCGGGAACACCTCCGTGGACACTTATGGATTATTTTCCGGATGATTTTATCATAATGGTTGATGAATCACATATTACAATACCGCAGATACGCGGAATGTATTTCGGTGACCGTTCCAGAAAGACCACACTTGTGGATTATGGGTTCCGTCTTCCGTCGGCACTTGATAACAGACCGCTGAATTTTGAAGAATTTGAGAGTAAGATCAATCAGATGCTGTTTGTATCCGCGACCCCTTCGACATATGAAGAGGAACATGAGCTGCAGCGCGTTGAACAGATAATAAGGCCGACGGGTCTGCTGGATCCGGAGATTTCGGTAAGACCGGTTGAAGGCCAGATAGACGATCTTATAGCCGAAGTGAATAAGGAGACGGCGGCACATAATAAGGTTCTTATCACGACTCTTACCAAGAGGATGGCGGAAGACCTGACCTCATATATGAAGGAAGCGGGAATCAGGGTCAGATATCTGCATTCGGATATTGACACGCTTGAACGTGCGCAGATTATCAGGGATATGAGACTGGATGTTTTTGATGTGCTTGTCGGTATCAATCTTCTGCGTGAGGGCCTTGATATTCCGGAAATTACGCTTGTGGCTATTCTTGATGCAGATAAGGAAGGTTTTCTGCGCTCTGAGACCTCTCTTATACAGACGGTCGGCAGGGCGGCACGTAATGCAGACGGAAGAGTTATCATGTATGCCGATACGATTACGGATTCGATGCGTAAAGCGATAGATGAGACTGAGAGAAGACGGCGTATCCAGCAGGAATATAATGAAGCGCATAATATAACACCGACGACAATCAAGAAGGCTGTCCGCGACCTTATTGCAATTTCCAAGACAGCATCGGAGAGCGGCAGGGATCTTGAGAAAGATATTGAATCGATGAACCGCCGCGAACTTGAGAAGCTTATCAAAGAACTTACTAAGAAGATGCATAAGGCAGCTGCGGACCTGAATTTTGAGGAAGCGGCACAGATAAGAGACAGAATAACAGAAATCAGAAAGACGATGGATGACAATGAATAAATTTCAAAGACAATATATTAAAATACGAGGTGCAAGAGAACATAATCTTAAGAATATAGATGTTGATATACCGAGAGATTCTTTTACCGTTCTTACGGGACTCAGCGGTTCCGGCAAGTCCTCACTTGCTTTTGATACGATTTATGCCGAAGGGCAGAGAAGGTATATGGAATCGTTGTCTTCATATGCCAGACAATTTCTCGGCCAGATGGAGAAGCCTGATGTTGAGAGCATACAGGGACTTTCTCCGGCTATCTCAATCGACCAGAAGTCAACTAACCGTAATCCGCGTTCCACGGTTGGAACCGTTACTGAGATATATGATTACCTGAGGCTTCTCTATGCCAGAATAGGCATCCCGCATTGTCCGAAATGCGGACGCGAGATTAAGCGTCAGACTATTGACCAGATGGTTGACCAGATAATGATGTTACCTGAGAGAACGAAGTTCCAGCTTCTGGCACCGGTTGTGCGCGGACGTAAGGGCGAGCACAAGAAGGTGTTTGAGAGCGCGCGTAAAAGCGGGTATGTGAGAGTAAGAGTTGACGGCAATGTATATGAATTGTCCGAAGACATTAACCTTGAGAAAAACAATAAGCATAATATAGAAATTGTTGTGGACCGCCTTGCGGTCAAGGAAGGAATGCAAAGACGTCTTGCGGATTCCATAGAGAATGTCATGAAGCTTTCCGACGGACTTATGATAGTGGATGTAATCGGTGGAACGCCGATTAATTTCAGCATGAGTTTTGCCTGCCCTGACTGCGGAATCAGCATTGATGAGATTGAACCGAGAAGCTTCTCATTTAACAATCCGTACGGTGCGTGTCCGGAATGCTTCGGACTTGGATATAAGATGGAATTTGACGTTGATCTTATGATTCCGGATAAGAGGTTGTCCATCAATGAAGGTGCGATTCAGGCTATGGGATGGCAGTCCTGCAATGACCCGAAGAGCTTCACATATGCTATTTTAAACGCTCTATCCAAAGCATATAATTTTTCACTGGATACACCGTTTGGAGAATATCCTGATGAGATTAAGAATGTCCTTATACATGGAACCGGAGGCCGCGAGGTCGAGGTACATTACACAGGACAGAGGGGAAGTGGTGTTTACCCTGTTGCATTTGAGGGATTAATTAAGAACATGGAACGCCGTTATCGTGAGACCGGCTCGGATGTCATGAAGCAGGAATATGAGGAATTTATGCGCATCACACCTTGTAAGGTCTGTAAGGGACAGAGACTTAAAGCCTCATCGCTTGCGGTTACTGTTGGTGATAAGAATATATACGAAGTGACGGATATGTCGATCGTTAAGCTGGTGGATTATTTTGATACGCTTGAACTTAATGAGATGCAGCATAAGATTGGCGATCAGATTCTTAAGGAAATCAAATCCCGTATAGGATTTCTCAACAATGTCGGACTTGATTATCTTACATTGTCCAGAGCAACCGGAACGCTTTCTGGCGGAGAAGCGCAGAGAATAAGACTTGCTACGCAGATCGGTTCGGGCCTTGTAGGCGTGGCTTATATACTTGATGAACCGAGCATAGGCCTGCATCAGAGAGATAACGACAAGCTTCTGGCAGCGCTTATGAGACTCAGGGATCTTGGCAATACACTTATCGTGGTTGAACATGATGAAGATACAATGCGGGCGGCAGATTATATAGTTGATATAGGACCTGCAGCCGGAGAACATGGCGGAGAAGTTATAGCAACCGGAACCGCGGAAGATATAATGAAGTGCGATAAATCAATTACTGGTGCTTACCTAAGCGGTCGAATGAAAATTCCGGTACCAAAGGTACGTAAGGAACCTGCCGGATGGATTACGATCAGGGGCGCGAGACAGAATAACCTCAAAAATATCGATGTTGATATCCCATTGGGAATAATGACCTGCGTTACAGGTGTATCAGGCTCAGGTAAGAGTTCACTTGTAAATGAAATCCTTTACAAGACGCTTGCAAGAGATTTGAACAGGGCAAGATGTATTCCGGGAGAACATGACGATATAACCGGAATCGATCAGCTTGATAAGGTTATCAATATAGACCAGTCACCGATAGGGCGTACACCGCGTTCTAATCCTGCGACATATACCGGAGTGTTTGATCTGATACGTGATCTTTTTGCGGCTACCCCCGATGCCAAGGCCAAAGGTTATAAGAAGGGCCGATTCAGTTTCAATGTCAAAGGCGGAAGATGTGAGGCGTGTTCCGGAGACGGAATACTTAAGATTGAGATGCATTTCCTGCCGGATGTGTATGTCCCGTGCGAAGTATGCGGCGGAAAGCGTTATAACAGGGAGACACTGGATGTCAAATACAAGGGAAAGAGCATATATGATGTCCTTGATATGACTGTTGAAGAAGCAGTGAAATTCTTTGACAATGTTCCTGCTATCAAGCGTAAGATAGAGACGCTTAACGATGTTGGTCTGTCATATATAAGACTTGGACAGCCTTCGACAGAACTTTCCGGCGGAGAAGCACAGCGTATCAAACTTGCTGCCGAACTGAGCAAACGGAGTACCGGAAGGACGATATATATACTGGATGAGCCGACGACCGGATTGCATTTTGCGGACGTCCACAAGCTTGTGGAAATCCTCCATAAGCTGACAGAGAGCGGAAATACGGTGGTTGTAATAGAACATAATCTGGACGTGATCAAAACGGCGGATTATATTATAGACATAGGACCTGAGGGCGGAGACCGGGGCGGAACGGTAATTGCCAAAGGCACGCCGGAGGAAGTGGCAGCGGTTCCCGAATCATATACAGGCCAGTATGTCTCCAAGTATCTGTCATAGTAATCCGATTATACTTTTGACATCTGCATCATATAATTAACAGACGATTTTAACTGGACTGATGATTGTATGAAGAAAATTTTACTCGTGATATGTATAATATTATCTATAATATCGGTGATGCCAGAGGTCCGTACTGTGGCCTCGGCATCGCAGGATATTTCCCAACCGTCTGATAACGGTTTCGAAGAAGAACTCTATGCAGCAGCTGCGGTTCTTATTGATGCATCCAATAACAGAATTTTATATGAGCATAATGCGAAAAAAGCATATCCGATGGCAAGCACGACCAAAATAATGACGCTTGTTATTGCACTTGAATACGGAAATCCGGATGATATCGTAACATTTTCCCCTTATGCGGCTGCCCAGCCGGATGTGCAGCTTAATGCAGCGGCAGGAGAACAGTACAGGCTGAAAGACCTGCTGTATATTATGATGCTGCGCTCTTATAATGACGTGGCCGTAGCCGTGGCGGAACATATAGGCGAAGCGCATGGAGGCGGAGGTACGAAGGATGCGGATGAGATTACTGTACGGAAGAAGGAAGAAAGCCGGCTGTATGTGTCAAATTTTGCACGCCTTATGAATGAAAAAGCCGGTGAGCTAGGCTGTGCGGATACGTATTTTATTACGCCGAACGGACTTGATGCGGAAGACGATAACGGGGTACATTCTGCCTCGGCATATGATATGGCGGTGATTGCGTCATATGCCTTGCATAATACCGATGTTACCGATATATGTACCGCAAGAAAGTATAACTGTAATGAACTCAACGGCAGAAGAAATGTAAGCATAACGACTGCCAATGCATTTCTTTCGATGATGGATGGCGCAATAGGAATGAAAACCGGTTTTACCGGAAAAGCAGGTTACTGTTTTGTCGGAGCGGTCAGACAGGATGGAAGGACTTTTGTCACTGTTGTGCTGGGGTGCGGGTGGCCGCCGCATAAAACATATAAATGGAGTGATACACGCAAACTTATGTCATATGGAATCAATAATTTTTTTCCACAGAAAATTCTGGTACCGGATCCGGATTTTGGAAAAATATGTGTGATGGGAGGCGTAAGTGATGAGTGTGGTACGGAGATAACGGACTCATTGGAAATGCTTGTAAGCAGTGCGGAAAATATTGATATCAGTTACGAAATGCCCAAGTATGTTGAGGCTCCGGTGCATAAGGGAGATGTCGCGGGATATGTACACATTAAAATAAATGACCAAAATCAAATATCTTATCCGATTAAAATCAAAGACGACATCGAAGAGGTGGATTACCTCTGGTTTCTTAATAAAATAATTGACGATTATACCTTATGAAAACATCCATATGAAGCAGTGACCGGATGCTGCAATCAATGCCAGGTTCCACATAATAAAAATAAACCGATATTGTCAAAAAAATAACAAATTAGCCTTGATTATTTTCAAAATAGATATTACAATATATTTGGTAAAAATTGCGATTTTGATAATATAAATTATGGAGGTCTCAAATATGGGCACTACAACACAGAAGTTGGCACTCGGAAGAATTAACAGTCTTCTGGATGACAGCAGTTTTGTCGAAATCGGAGCACTTGTAAAGGCAAGAAGCACAGATTTCAACATGACAGACATTGATACTCCGGCAGATGGTGTTATTACAGGATACGGCACCATTAATGGAAGTCTCGTGTATGTATACAGCCAGGATTCATCGGTTCTCGGAGGATCAGTTGGCGAAATGCATGCTAAGAAAATAGTTAATATATATGATATGGCACTTAATATGGGTGCACCTGTCATAGGACTTATTGACTGTGCCGGATTAAGATTACAGGAGGCGACAGATGCACTTAATGCATTTGGAGAGATTTATCTCAAGCAGACACAGGCATCAGGCGTGATACCGCAGATTACAGCAATCTTTGGTACATGCGGCGGTGGACTTGCACTCGTGCCTTCACTTACTGATTTTACATTTATGGAAGAGAAGAACGGTAAGCTCTTTGTCAACAGCCCTAATGCAATTGAAGGCAACAAGACAGAGAATACCGCAGCAGCCGATTTTCAGGCTGAGCAGGCCGGAATAGTTGATTTTACAGGAGATGAGACATCTATTCTTGCAGGAATCAGAGACCTTGTATCGGTACTCCCGGCTAATTATGAAGATGAGAATGTTACAGACTGCACAGACGATCTTAACAGAGTATGTGAGAATCTTGCAGCAGAGGCAGCAGATCCTGCTTACGCAGCAGCATCAATCGCTGATGATAATGTTTTCATAGAGACCAAGAAGTCATTTGCCAAAGAGATGGTTACGGGATTTATTAAGCTTAACGGTGCAACAGTAGGCGTTGTTGCCAACAGAACAGCACGTTTTGAAGACGGTGCCGTAGCTGAGGAATTCGATAATGTCCTTACAACAGGCGGAAGCTATAAGGCAGCAGAATTCGTTAACTTCTGTGATGCATTTGAAATACCGGTGCTCACATTTACCAATGTTAAGGGATTTGCGGCAACAATGGCAGGTGAGCGTACAGTTTCCAAGGCAGCAGCCAAGCTCACATACGCTTTTGCTTCAGCATCGGTTCCTAAGGTTAATGTTATTATCGGAGAAGCATTCGGAAGTGCTTATGCGGTTATGAACTCGAAAGCACTCGGTGCGGATGTGACTTATGCATGGCCTCAGGCATCAATCGGAATGATGAATGCAGAGAGTGCAGCTAAGATTATGTATGCTGACAAGCCGGAACTTTTAGCAGAGAAGGCAGCAGAGTATGCAGCACTTCAGAATAATGTTGTGTCAGCAGCTCAGAGAGGATATGTTGACAGTATTATAGATCCTGAGCAGACACGTAAATACGTTGTTGCAGCTTTCGAGATGCTTTATTCCAAGAAAGCCGGTATTATAGATAAGAAACACGGAACAGTGTAGTGAGGTGAACCTATGATAGTTATGGAATCAATGGGTGAGAAACTCGGAACTGCCGGACTTAATACACTTGTGTGTATCGCCGTTGTTTTCGTGGTTTTGATCTTCATTTCATTTGTAATAAGCCTGTTTCGCTTTATACCTAAGGCAGAGGCAGCCATAGCAGCTAAGAAAGCCGCAAAGAAAGAATCCGGAACGGCATCTGCAGAGGCTATAGATAATACGATTTCACAGATTGAGGCCAAGGAAGAGAAAGAACTTACAGACGACCTTGAGCTTGTAGCGGTTATTGCGGCAGCAATTGCGGCATCGACCGGAGCATCACCGGATGGTTTTGTAGTGAGATCAATCAGAAAAGTTAAGAGATAATAAGCTCAAGGAGGATTTTTAATAATGAAGAATTACACTATTACAGTTAATGGTAATGTATATGATGTAACAGTTGAAGAAGGAGCATCAACAGGCGCTCCTGTTGCAGCACCTAAAGCAGCAGCTCCTGCACCTGCAGCAGCACCTAAGGCAGCAGCTCCTGCTAAGAGCGGCGCAGCAGGCTCAGTTAAAGTTAACGCACCTATGCCAGGCAAGATTCTTGCAGTTAAGGCTAACGTAGGTGATAAAGTTACCAAGGGCCAGGTTATTTTCGTGCTCGAGGCAATGAAGATGGAGAACGATATTGTAGCTCCTCAGGACGGAACAATCGCAAGCATTGATACTGCAGCAGGTAATTCCGTAGAGTCAGGTGAGACACTGGCAACACTTAATTAGTATTGGAGGTATCAAAATGGTTCTGGATACTTTACAGAATCTGCTGAATCAGACCGGATTTGCCACCCTTGACTGGGGTAACTACGTTATGATTCTGGTAGCATTAGTATTTATGTATCTGGCAATTGCCAAGGGATTTGAACCTCTGTTACTTGTTCCAATTTCTTTTGGTATGTTGTTGGTAAATCTTTTTCCGGACATCATGCAGTCAGTCGAAGATGCCAAGGCAGCAGGCAATGCAGCCGGCGGACTTTTCCATTATTTCTACCTGCTTGATGAATGGAGTATTTTGCCGTCACTCATATTCCTGGGTGTCGGAGCGATGACGGACTTTGGACCGCTTATTGCGAACCCGAAGAGCTTTCTCCTTGGTGCGGCAGCACAGCTTGGTATTTTCTCGGCATATTTCCTTGCAATCATTCTTGGTTTCAACGGAAAGGCAGCCGCTGCAATATCAATCATCGGTGGTGCGGACGGACCTACTTCTATTTTCCTTGCAGGAAAGCTCCAGCAGTCGGAACTTATGGGACCGATTGCGGTTGCGGCGTACTCGTACATGTCACTTGTGCCGATCATACAGCCGCCTATTATGAAACTTCTCACAACGAAGAAGGAACGTGCAATCAAGATGGAACAGTTAAGACCTGTATCCAAGCTTGAGAAGATCCTTTTCCCTATAGTTGTAACAATCGTTGTAGTACTTATTCTTCCTACAACAGCTCCGCTTGTCGGAATGCTTATGCTTGGTAACCTCTTTAAGGAGTCAGGCGTTGTTAAACAGCTTTCGGAAACAGCTTCAAACGCACTTATGTATATTGTAGTTATCCTGCTCGGAACATCAGTCGGTGCTTCGACAAGTGCATCTAACTTCCTCAACGCAGATACACTTAAGATAGTTGTACTCGGACTTGTGGCATTTGCAGTCGGTACTGCAGGCGGTGTTCTGTTTGGTAAGATTATGTGTAAAGCTACCAAGGGCAAGGTTAATCCGCTTATCGGATCTGCCGGAGTTTCGGCGGTGCCGATGGCTGCGAGAGTTTCGCAGAAGGTTGGAGCCGAGACGGATCCGACCAACTTCCTTCTCATGCATGCCATGGGACCTAACGTTGCCGGTGTTATCGGTACAGCAGTAGTTGCCGGAACATTCATGGCAATATTTGGTGTTTAATATTAGATAATGGACCCGCAGGGATTCCCTGCGGAGAAAAGGAGATAAACAATGGCAGATACAGTTAAAAAACCGCTTAAAATAACGGAAACTATATTGAGAGATGCCCATCAGTCACTTATCGCCACAAGAATGACGACAGAGCAGATGCTTCCGATAATTGACAAGATGGATAAAGTCGGATATAACGCAGTTGAATGCTGGGGTGGTGCTACATTCGATGCCTGCTTAAGATTCCTTAAGGAGGATCCGTGGGACAGACTCCGTAAGTTAAGAGACGGATTCAAAAATACCAAGCTTCAGATGCTTTTCAGAGGACAGAATATCCTCGGATACCGTCCGTATGCAGATGATGTTGTAGAATATTTTGTACAGAAGTCAATCGCTAACGGAATTGATATCATCCGTATTTTTGACTGCCTCAATGATATCCGTAACCTTGAGACAGCAGTTAAAGCAGCCAACAAGGAAAAAGGACATGCACAGGTAGCTCTTTCATATACACTTGGTGATGCATATACTCTTGAATATTGGGAGAATATGGCAAGACAGGTTGAGGAGATGGGTGCTGATTCCCTTTGCATTAAGGATATGGCAGGACTTCTCGTTCCTAACGAGGCAACCAAGCTTGTTAAGGCTCTTAAGGCAGGAACAAAGCTTCCTATCGAACTTCATACACATTACACATCAGGTGTTGCTTCGATGACATATATGAAGGCAGTAGAAGCAGGCTGCGATATTATTGATACAGCAATGTCACCTCTTTCAATGGGTACAAGCCAGCCGGCAACAGAAGTTATGGTTAAGGCTTTTGAAGGAACAGAATATGACACAGGACTTGATCAGAAACTTCTTGCAGAAATTGCTGATTATTTCAGACCGTTAAGGGAAGAATGGATAAAGAGCGGACGTCTTGATCCGAAGGTAATGGGCGTTAATATCAAGACTCTTCTCTATCAGGTACCGGGCGGAATGCTCAGTAACCTCGTATCACAGCTTAAGGAAATGAAGGCAGAGGACAAGTACGATGCCGTTCTTGAGGAAGTACCAAGAGTTCGTAAGGACTTCGGTGAACCGCCTCTTGTAACACCTTCAAGCCAGATTGTCGGAACACAGGCAGTTCTTAACGTTGTTCTCGGCGAGAGATACAAGAGCCTTACCAAGGAATCAAGGGATCTTCTCCTTGGCAAATATGGTAAGACAGTTAAGCCTTTCAATCCGGAAGTTCAGAAGAAGGCAATCGAACTTACGGGCGAGCAGCCTATAACATGCAGATTTGCTGATACACTTGAGCCGGAACTTGATAAGATTGAAGCAGAGATGAAGCAGTGGAAACAGCAGGATGAGGATGTTCTTTCATATGCACTTTTCCCACAGGTTGCAACAGACTTCTTTAAGTACAGAGAGGCCCAGCAGAGTAAAATAGACCCGGCTATGGGCAAGGATGGCGCATATCCGGTGTAGAAGGAGCGCACTATGGCAGTTAAAGATTTAAATTCACAGAATTTTGATGAAGCAATCGCTAATGGTAAATCACTCGTAGATTTCTATGCAGACTGGTGTAATCCATGCAAGATGCTTGCACCGGCTGTTGAGGCTGCATCGGAGAAACATACCGATGTGAACTTCTACAGGCTCAACATTGATAATGCAATGGATATCGCAAGAAAATTCCGCGTTATGAGCATTCCGACGCTGATCGTGTTTGAGAATGGCGAGGAAGTTAATAAGTCCATCGGACTTATTTCAGGTGATGAACTTGAAGATTTGTTAAAATAATCACAATAAAGCCACCCGGTAATTTGATATTCCCCTGTCTGCCTGACAGGGAACATATCAGATATCACCGGATGGCTTTTTGATTATAACGGTTTTACATTAATTCCATTTACTTCCACATTGTCGGTAAGCTCAACCATAAGATATGTCTTTCCATCAATTTGTCGGGTCTCTAACAGATCCGTGCGGTCAGGTGAAACCTTGATTACCACGTCCGGCGCCTTGACTTCAAATGTACGTGGATTGACTACATTGGATGCCATAAAGCTTGTTCTGCTGCCGGCAGCATCATCATAATTATCACTGAAAGTTTCTATGTGTTCGCTTTCAACTCCGCTTTGTTCAAGTGCACGTCGTACATCCGATTTATCAAATGCTACAGGATCGGGCTCGTCTTTGTGTTCATCGACGTAAGCGGTAAGATTTTCATGAAGGTTCTTCACAGTTTCAAAATTGCATTGTTCGCCGAGCGTCTCTTCAATGATTTCCGAAAAAACATCTTTCTGACTCTTGAATGTAAGCGGCGCGACGCATCCGAGCATACCGCCTATAAAATCGGGCTGGATATTTTCAGAATTTTTGGTATAATATAATAGATTATGAATGTCGGTATTGCGGTCGTTAAATGCCGGAAAGAGAAAAGCGTGTTCCGGAGCTTCCACGATCCAGTCACGGATGCGGTTCTCGACCCTTCCGGTCTCTGCGTTGTAACAAAGCCCTTCTTTGGATAATTTGACCGGACATATGCTGCATAATATGTGTTCGTAAACATAATCCGAAGAATCGTCCATATCAAGCCCGTCGGATGATTTGCCCGGGACATCATATGATGCATGAATAAGTAATATAAGATAATTTTCGCCATATACATAATTATCGATGACCTTATTGTAGAAAAGCTCAAGCAGTTCATCATCCATAAGCTTGCAGGCACGGAGTTTCATAAGAAAATCCTGCGTTCCGCCGTCTGCTTCGGTGTCCGTCGGGAAAGCCATATTCAACATGTTCTTGCCAAGCGTTCCTGACATTGAATGACGGAAAAGCGAAAAATATTTAAAAATCTCTTCTTCCGGGAGCGAAAGAAATGCCTCGCGGAAAGTGGTGACCTTTGTCTTGTTGCCGTCAACATAGCAGCCGCATATACGGGAAATGCAGCATTTATCGTTGGTAAAAAGTTTCTTGATTTCGGATATTTCTTTTTTGTTCATTATAATACAACCTCTTGTAAAAATTTGCTTATAAAATTATAAGCCTAAAAAAGATTTCTGGCAAGACTGACGACTTAAATATTAAATGTTTATAAACTTGTTGACAATGATATGTACGCGTTCTATACTATAACATGTAGTAATGAATACTACGTGTTAAGGAGATTGATAATATGAATGCTTCGAAGGTTGCAATACTTGTTGATTCCGGATGTGATATCCCGGAAGAGTTCATAGAACAGAACGATATTAAGGTACTCAGACTTAAGGTTATGTATGGGGACACTGTATATTCCGACGGACTTGAACTGGATCCGATGGAGGTTTACAGACGTTTCCCGAATGAGATTCCTAAGACTTCCACACCGAATATGCAGGAAGTTCTGGATATTGTTGATGAGATTAAGTCAGAGGGATATGAGAGTATTATTGCGGTTACGATTTCAAGCGGCTTAAGCGGAACATACAATACTGTGGCAATGACATTTAATAATGTTGAGGGCATCGATACATATGCTTTTGATTCCAGAAATATATCAATCGGCGCCGGACTTCTGGCGATGTGGGCTGCCAACCGTGCTAATGAAGGCATGAGTTTTAAGGATATAACAGAAGAACTTGAACGCAAGAAATACGATTCCAAAGTATTCTTTTACATGGATACATTGGATTATCTCCGCAAGGGAGGAAGAATTAATCCGGCAGTTGCCATTGTAGGTAAGGCATTGAATCTTAAGCCTATAATTTCCTGCAATGAGAAGGGTGTGTATTACACCGTGGCGAAGATAAGAGGTTCCCATAAGGGTCTCAGTAAGCTTATGGAAGTTGCGACGGAATTTGCTAACCGTGGGAAAGCCATGATTGCGCTTATGAATGGGGATGCTAAGGATGTTGCAGCGCAGGTAAAGTCTTTAATTACTGAACAGGTTCATAACAGCGAGATTGTTGTTGATAAACAGATCACTGCGTCAATGGCAGTGCATACCGGACCGGGTCTTATAGGAATCGGGGTCCTGCTTGAGGATTAGTTTTTTAACCCGGACGGCATTTTTGGAGAACTTATAGCGGATGTAACTTTATTTTTTACGGATATCTTTATGATATCCGTATTTTTAATATAAGAATATTGCGGTAGGTATTTGCAGCTGATACAATAATAAATAATACGGATGAGCAGGCAAGGAGGATAATGATGAATAACAGTTACGGACATCAGATGGTTTCAACCAAAGCAAATACGTTGTATGCACTCAGTAAGGTTATTACCAAATCCAAGATCGAGAAGATGTATATTCTTCCGGTGGCTGAATATGAGAAAAACAGTGATGATATTATAGATGATATTGCAAAACGCTTTGGCGGGGATATGATTATTGTCAGAAGTTCATCATCCAAGGAGGACAGTTTCAAAACCTCAAATGCCGGACATTATGAGAGCGTAATGGGAATAAATTCTGCTGATCCGGAACAGGTACGGAAAGCGATTGCCAAAGTTATACATTCTTATATGCAGGATAGTGAAGATATAGAAAATGAACAGATACTCGTGCAGCGTCAGGCACAGAATGTGCATTACAGCGGTGTTATATTTACGAGGGATATTCAGGAAAACAGACCCTATTATCTGATCAATTATGATGATCAGGGGTCAACGGATTCCGTCACAAGCGGACGCGGCGGCAAGACCTTGTGGATACTCAAGAATACCGACATAACGGGAGTTGACGCACCGTGGGGTGCATTAATTGCAGCTGTGCAGGAAATAGAGCTTTTTCTTAACGGAATGGCCCTTGATATAGAATTTGCGGTTAATTACTCCGGTGAAATAATTATTTTCCAGGTAAGACCGCTTGTCGCAAGTTACAAACACGGCAAGGAAATTGATGACAGAGACTTTTTCGAGCGATGTACTAATATAAGAAATCAATATTTGTCGGATACCAATGTAATTACCGGTACACCGATGATGTTGTCAGATATGGCATTTTGGAATCCGTCTGAGATAATAGGAACAAATCCAAGGGAACTTGAATATTCGCTTTATGATGAGATAATAACCAGCCATGCATGGAATTACGGAATAGCCGGGCTTGGATATAGAAAGCTTGACAGAAAACTTATGTACAGGCTCGGCAACAAGCCGTATATATGTCTTGAGTATTCGTTCTACAGCCTGATACCGCAGTCGGTGAACGAAGACCTTGCAATAAAGCTCGTAAAATATTATTGCAACAAATTAAAGCATGATTTAACATCACATGATAAGATAGAATTTGAAATAGCATTTACCATATATGATTTCTGTACCGAAAAGGGAAGTCTGGAATTGCTTGAATCGGGTTTTTCAGAGAATGAGAGAGAGGAATTTCTTAAGGCATTGTATGAGCTTACCGAGAATGCCTTATATAATCATGAGAAAATTCTCCAAGAAGACCTTATGTCGCTTAAACAGCTTGAGAATGTAAGACGACCGATAGAATATGCACTTTCATGTGACGCGCTGTCCACAAGTGAAATGCTTAAGGGTGCGCTTGATCTTATTGACGTAATACCGCATTACGGAACCGTGCAGTTTACGAGACAGGCGAGACTTGCCTTCATGGCGAGGACATTCTGCCGCACCCTTGTGGAGGCGGGATATTTTACCAATGAAGAGATGGATGGATTTATGAAATCCATTAATACCGTTTCATCAAGATTTGACAGCGATTTTGAAAAGTTTTCGGACGGCAGGATGTCAAGGGATGAATTTAACAGCAAATACGGGCATCTGAGAAGTGGTACATATGATATCAGAACGGACAGATATGACAGGATGAGCTTCAGACCGGCTTCGGGCAGAAAAAGGACTGCATCGGCATCGGGAAATGTTGATCTCGATGAGGATAAGCTTAAGAAAGCACTTGCTGATATCGGATTCAGGATTACACCGGCAGACTTTCAGGCATTTTTGCGCAGTGCCATAGAACAGAGAGAGTATTTTAAATTTGAATTTACCAAAGCATTAAGCCTTGTGCTGGAATTGCTGATAAGCGTTGGCGAGGATCTTGACATAAAGAGACGTGAATTGTCATGGATGAATGTTGATGATATGAGAAAATGCGTCGCAATCGGCAACACCGAAGAGTATAAGCACGTTCTCGAGAACATATTTGAACGCCGTAAGAGTGAGTATATTCTTAACCGCATGATAATACTTCCGGAAGTCATCACCCGCGATTCCGATATTGGTATAGTACCCGTTTCGGAGGCAAGGCCGAACTTTATAACTTCCAAGCATGTTGAGGGAGAACTTATCGTGCTGGAGGATGAGCCGGGAGCTGATCTTGCCGATAAAATAGTGGCGATTCCCAAAGCAGATCCGGGGTATGAATGGATTTTTACCAAGGGAATAAAAGGATTCATAACGCAGTACGGCGGCGTGGCGTCCCATATGGCTATAAGATGCGCGGAGTTTGAAATACCGGCGGCCATCGGATGCGGCGAGAAAATATATAATTATGTGACAGGAATGAGTTATATAGATCTTGACTGCCGTAACGGAAGAATAGAAGAAGGACTTCAGTATAAGAATCTCCGTGCATTGATAACACAGCGTGAAGGCGTAAACCAGTATGGCGATCCGACTGATGTTCTTGAAGCTGCATATATAAGATTTTACGAACTTCTGGGATTTATCCCGGTTCCAGTGTCAAATCATACCAAAAATTATGAGAAACTTTTTGACGAGAGAGTGGATTTACTGATTGTAGTAGGCGGAGGCTCACTGAATCCGAAACATTATGACAGAATGCATAATGATGAATTACAGCCGCACAGAGATGCAACGGAAGAGAAAATGATAAGATATTGCACCGCGCACGGCATTCCTATTATAGCAACATGCAGGGGAATGCAATATGTGAATGTGCTTTTCGGCGGCAAACTCGCATATCACCCTAAGCTTAAAGTCAAAAGACCGAGAGGAGAGGACCATAAAGTCTATCTTGTGCGTGAAGACAGGGAAATTTATGTGAATAATTATCATCAGGACTGCATATTTGAAAAAGACCTGGCACCGTGCCTTACTCCGGTTGCGATAGACCGCGATAACGGCGTGGTTGAGGCCTTTGTCTCTGAAGAAATGAAAATTCTCGGTCTCCAGTGGCATCCGGAACGCCGGTTTGAAACGGAAAATGCGCAGGAAGAGACACGTAAGATAGTTTTGGATTTTATAAGAAAATATGTCACGAGGTAAGTGTAATGAAATATGACGGTATTATATTTGATATGGATGGCACAATATGGAATACGGAAAAAGAAGTCTGTCTGGCATGGAACAAGGTACTTGCCGATGCCGGACATCCCAAACGTGTAACTGGTGATGAACTGGCCGGATATATGGGGCTTCCGATGACTGAGATTGCGAAGCGGATGTTTGGCACGGATAATTACGACAGTGTGGCAGAACTTTTTGGACGATGCATGCAGTACGAAAACGAATATATTGCAAAACATGGAGCAACATTATATCCTGATTTAATAAATACGCTGAAACAGATGTATACAAAAATACCGCTCTTTATAGTCAGCAACTGCCAGTCGGGATATATCGAGGCTTTTTTTAAGGCATATGATACAGCCGGGTATTTTAAGGATTATCTGTGCTTTGGAGACACGGGAGAATTAAAAGACCATAATATAAGGCTGCTTGCCCGTCGCAATAACCTTAATTCCCCGGTATATATAGGGGACACCAAAGGCGATTGCGAAGCGGCACATGCAGCCGGTGTTGATTTCATATGGGCATCATATGGATTCGGCCATTCGGATAATTACGAAGGCAGAATTGATAAGTTTGCCGATATATTATCAATATGTGAATAAACTATTTCATAAGATGCAGCTTGCGCGCGATTCTTTCTATTCTCAGCCCCATTGGGAAATCCAGTAAATCTTCGTGCGTAAGCCCTTTCATAAGGAAAATCACGGCAAAATAAATCAATATTCCGATCAGGATACACATTCCGGCGGATACAAAGTTGACTACATAAGAGAGATTTGTTACATCTCCGAACGGAAGCCTGATAAGGGCAATCACACCGCCCATAACAGCCGATGCTGCGAGCGGCAGAAGGAACGATTTTGTTATTTCCTGCTTATATCGTGCATACTTGTTGACTGAAATCCAGTTCAGTATACATACGACCAGCGGGTATGTGACGGTTCCTATCATGAGGACATACACGCCGAGATTTGTGAATTTAAGAAGCACAACTACAAGCACGACATGTATTGCAAGAGATATCGCCGAATGCCTTACCGGAAGATTCATCTTGTCAAGCCCCTGAAGGGCGGCATTGGTTATAGTTGACAGAGCATAGAATATGACTGCTGCGCCCCCGTAGAAAAGCATCCGTCCTGAAATCACATAATCGGTTGAAGGAAAAAGCATTTTCATAATAGGTTTGCCGAGAACCATAAGTCCGACAGCACATGGGATGGCGACAAACATATTTACCTTGACGGAGGTAGCAAGCTTCGCACGGAAACTGTCATTATTGCCGACGGCACGCAATGATACGAGCGTAGGTATCATAGAAGATGCCATAGCCGACGAAATTGCAACGGGCACATTGATCAGTGTCCGATATTTGGAAAAAATTCCTACCATTACCGAACGGTCATCACCGGCATAAAGTTTTCCAAAAAGCGTTCCGTCAATTATTCCGCTTGCCTGGTATACGGTCTGGCTTAAAATGATCGGAATTATAGTAATTGCAAGCATGTGGCCTATCTCACGCGGAGTATCATCATGTGTTGCCCTGTCATGTGTGAGATGGACATGCATACGCGGTCTGTATGCGATAAAAAGAAATATAAGGAAAGCAAGTCCGGCAATGGCACCGACCAGTGTTCCGAGCGTTCCTCCGGCTGCCCCCATTCCGGCACGGTTGGAATCCGTGGAAACCTTAACGAAAAGCCATGCAGCGAATATGCTCACGGCAGCATTGAATATCTGTTCAACAATCTGTGACACTGCGGTAGGTATCATGGTTTTGCGGCTTTGGAAGAAACCTCGCATTGTTCCCGCAACGGCTACAACGAATATAGTCGGTGAGAGTACACGCAACGGTATGGTAAGCCCTTCATAACCGGTGAACCGTTCTATTGCCGGCGCAGCAAAAAATATTATTGCCATCATGACAAAGCCGGCAGTCGAAGCAAAAGCCAGCGCATATTTGAAAATTCTGTATCCGTTGTGATATTCTTTGCGGGCAAATTTACCTGATAAGAGCTTGGATACTGCCAAAGGCATACTGTATGATGACAGAATCAGGGCAAAAGAGTAGATCTCAAAGGCATAACTGTAAAGACCGTTGCTCTTATCGCCGATTATCGCTGTCATCGGGCTTCTGTAAAGAAGTCCGATAACGCGTGAAAGGACGGATGCAGCGGCCAGTATAGAACCCTGTTTTATAAAATTATTGGAATCCGATCGTTTGTTTCCCATAAGAAATTATTTATCCTTATTATCCTTGTGCTTAAGTGCCGCCTTAATAAGTCCTCTGAAAAGAGGATGAGGTCTGTTAGGCCTTGATTTGAGTTCCGGATGTCCCTGCGTTGCGATGTAGAAAGGATGTCCCGGAAGTTCACACATCTCAACTATCCTGTTGTCAGGAGATGTTCCCGAAAGCAGAAGGCCTTTCTCTGTAAGAACAGCACGAAAATCATTATTAACTTCATAGCGGTGTCTGTGGCGCTCGGAAATATTATCTGTTCCGTAAAGACTGTGGGCGAGAGAATTTTTGGCAAGTACGCATGGGTATGCACCGAGCCTTAATGTTCCGCCTATGTCTTCAATGCCGTTCTGGTCAGGCATAAGTGCGATCACAGGATGGGTCGTATTAGGATTCATTTCGATGCTGTGGGCATCACGGAAACCTACAACATTACGTGCATATTCAACAATCGTAAGCTGCATTCCGAGGCACAGACCGAGGAATGGGATATTATTTTCCCTTGCATATTTGATTGCAGTTATCATGCCTTCGATTCCTCTTGTTCCGAAACCACCCGGTACAAGAATACCATCAACCTCGCCGAGAAGCTCGTCTACATTATCTTCCGTTACGGTCTCGGAGTCAACCCATTTGATATCTATTGTGGCGTGATTGGTTATTCCGCCATGTTTAAGTGCTTCAACAACACTGATGTAAGCATCGTGAAGCTGGACATATTTACCGACGAGTGCGATGGTTACCTTGCTGGTAGGATGTCTTAAATCATCAACCATCTTATGCCAGTCATCAAGATCCGGTTCAGGGCAGTTAAGGTGCAGGCATTCACATGCGACCTGCGCGAGATGCTCTTTCTCCATTGCAAGAGGAGCCTCGTAGAGGTATTCAACATCAAGGTTCTGCAATACATGGTCACTCGGAACATTACAAAATAAAGCAATTTTGTCCTTGATACCCTGATCGAGAGGATGCTCGCTTCTGCACACTATGATGTCGGGCTGGATACCCATGCTCTGGAGATCCTTGACACTGGCCTGCGTAGGCTTTGTCTTCAGTTCCTGCGAAGCACTGAGGTATGGGATGAGGGTTACATGAATAAGAATTGCATTCTCATGGCCGACTTCATGCTGGAACTGACGTATTGATTCGAGGAACGGCTGGCTTTCGATATCACCGACTGTACCGCCGACCTCGATAATTGCGATTCTTGTATCGTCATCTGTAAAATTACGATAGAATCTGCTCTTTATTTCATTCGTTATATGAGGAATGACCTGAACGGTTCCGCCGCCGTAGTCTCCGCGGCGCTCTTTCTGCAGGACAGACCAGTATACCTTACCGGTTGTCACATTGGAATTCTTGTCAAGGCTTTCATCTATGAATCTCTCATAATGGCCGAGATCAAGGTCCGTTTCTGCGCCATCATCTGTTACAAATACCTCACCATGCTGGATAGGATTCATTGTACCCGGATCGATGTTGATGTATGGATCGAACTTCTGCATGGTTACCTTGTAACCTCTTGCTTTTAACAGTCTGCCGAGGGAAGCTGCGGTGATTCCTTTACCGAGACCCGAAACAACTCCGCCCGTTACGAAGACATATTTGACTGGCATCTTATTTTCCTCCTGACGTATTATTCAATAATGTTTAATACTAGCACGATTTGATGAATAATTCCATAAGAAATTGCAAAAAAATAGAAAGCATTTATTCAGTTTATATTTATTTAATAAAGGTTATGGAAATTTATCAATTATATTTATTGATTTATAACGCCAAAATAACTATAATGTAGGTAATCTTATATCTATCACGGCACCGCCGTGGTGGCAGTGACATATTTTTATAAGGAGCGCTAATGGATAATAACAATTATAACAACAACGGCGGCGGTTATAATAATAACGGCTATAACAACCGTGACAATAATGGTTACAATAACCGTGGCAACAATAACGGAAACAATAATAACAAGCGTGGATTAAGGCCGGGACACATAATCATAGGTCTTATAATCGCCATTGTGATAACATATCTCGGAGTTACATTTTTCAGAAGTATTTTTAACAAATATACGAGCACCGAGATAAGTTATTCCGCATTCCTCGACATGATTGACAAGGACGAGATTTCAGCGGTTGAATACAGTTCATCGAAGATTGTCATCACTCCGAAGAAACAGCCGGTAAGCGGAATTAAGATGACGTATTATACAGGATACATCTATGATGAGGACACATTTAACAAATTAAAGACTCTTGACGGAGTTGAGGTGTCCGCGGCCATTGAGGATACCGGTTCATCGATATTCGATTTCATATTGGTTTATGTGCTTCCTTTCCTATTAATATATCTTGTAATGGGATTTATATTCCGTAAGATGTCCGGCGGAGGCGGCATGCTGGGTGTCGGAAAGAGTAATGCCAAGGTATATATGGAACAGAAGACCGGAGTTACATTCAGGGATGTAGCCGGACAGGATGAGGCGAAGGAGTCCGTCAGGGAGATTGTTGATTTCCTTCATAATCCGGGCAAATATACATCAATCGGAGCCAAGCTCCCTAAGGGCGCACTGCTTGTAGGCCCTCCGGGAACAGGTAAGACATTGCTTGCCAAGGCGGTTGCCGGTGAAGCGGGAGTTCCGTTTTTCTCACTTTCCGGTTCGGATTTCGTTGAGATGTTTGTCGGAGTCGGAGCATCAAGAGTAAGAGATCTGTTCAAACAGGCTCAGCAGTCGGCACCGTGTATTATATTTATAGATGAGATTGATGCGATAGGTAAGAGCCGTGATTCCAGATACGGCGGCGGTAATGATGAACGCGAGCAGACACTTAACCAGCTCCTTGCCGAGATGGACGGTTTTGATTCATCCAAGGGAGTGCTTATTCTTGCGGCAACCAACAGACCGGAAGTCCTTGATAAAGCGCTGTTACGTCCGGGACGTTTTGACAGACGTATCATAGTTGATAAGCCGGACCTTAAAGGACGTCTTGAGACGCTTAAGGTTCACTCGAAGGATGTTCTTATGGATGATTCAGTAGATCTTGATGCAATAGCTCTCGCAACGGCGGGCGCAGTTGGTTCGGATCTTGCCAATATTATTAACGAGGCTGCCATCAATGCAGTCAAGAACGGAAGACGTGCAGTTACACAGCAGGATCTTTTTGAATCGGTTGAGGTCGTAATAGCAGGCAAAGAGAAGAAAGACCGTATCCTCGGCAAAGAAGAGAAACGCATGGTTGCCTATCATGAAGTTGGACATGCCCTTATAACATGCCTTATGAAGAATGCCGAGCCGGTACAGAAAATAACTATAGTTCCGAGAACCATGGGTTCTCTTGGATATACGATGCAGGTTCCGGAGGAAGAAAAATATCTTCTTACTAAGGATGAACTTATCACCAAGATTGTGACACTTCTTGGCGGACGTGCAGCCGAAGAGGTTGTATTCCATACGGTTACCACAGGCGCATCCAATGATATTGAGCGTGCGACCAAGCTGGCAAGAACAATGGTTTCACAGTACGGTATGTCAGATACATTCGGACTTATGGGACTTGAAAGCGTTGAGAGCCAGTATCTTGACGGCCGTTCGGTGCTCAACTGCTCCGATCAGACGGCAGCCAAGCTGGATGATGAAGTCAATAAAATGCTTAAAGAATACTATGCCAAGGCTAAAGAACTTCTCAGTGAGAATATGGAATGTCTTGACAGTGTAGCAGAATATCTTATAGATAAGGAGACAATAACCGGTAAGGAATTTATGGATATTGTCAACAGAGTAAAAGGTGTGGGTGAATTAGGTTAACATGATTGATTTACATTTGCATCTCGACGGCTCAATGAGACCGGAGACGGTAAGGGAGCTGCTTGAGCAGAAGGGAATTTCTCCATGGGACAGCGATGATGATGCTGCCCGAGCGTTAAGGGTCGGCGATGACTGCGCTGACCTTAATGATTATCTTACAAAATTTGAGTATCCGTGTATGGTATTGCAGACCTCCGGAGCAATAGAGAGAGCTGTTTACGAACTTGCGGAAGATCTGGTACATCAGGATGTGACATATGCGGAAATTCGTTTTGCGCCACAGTTGTCTACGAAGGAAGGCCTCACTCAGGAGGAAGCCGTTAAAGCAGCAATTGAGGGAGCGAAAGAAGCTGAGATGGAATTCGATGATATCAGGATAGGATTGATATTATGCTGCATGAGAGGCGAAGACCATGAGGCTAATATTGAAACTGTAAGGGTGGCATCGAAATACTATGGAAATTATGTATGTGCGCTTGACCTGGCTGGAGCGGAAGCGTTGTACCCGACAGATTTGTTCAACAAAGAATTTGAACTCGCGAAAGCAGAAGAAATACCATTTACGATACATGCCGGAGAAGCAGCCGGACCTGAGAGCATCTGGCGTGCACTTGAGTTCGGAGCCTCAAGAATAGGACATGGAATAAGGTGCCTTGAGGATGGGGCACTGGTAGATTATCTTGCAAGGCATAAGATTCCTCTTGAGATATGTCCTACAAGTAATATACAGACAAAGGTGTATCAGAACTATGATGAATATCCGGTTAAAGAACTTCTTCTGCGTGGAGTGCATGTCACAGTCAACACTGACAATATGACCGTCAGCGGCACGAACCTTAAGAAGGAACGCAAGAAACTGCTTAAATACTGCGATATAACCAAAGATGATATTGCTTTGATGGAAGAGTATTCGTACGAGGCACGTTTCCTGCAATCCAGATAATATAATACATATAACGGCAGGAGGCAAAGGTGTACGAGGGATTTTTTGATATCGAAGAAGAATTGAAGAAACTCCCCGGCAAGCCGGGCGTATATATAATGCATGATAAGACTGATGAGATTATATATGTCGGTAAAGCAATCAGTCTTAAGAACCGCGTGCGCCAGTATTTTCAATCATCACGGAATTTAAGTTCCAAGATAAGGCAGATGGTTTCAAATGTACAGCGGTTTGAATATATTATAACTGATTCGGAACTGGAGGCGCTGGTTCTTGAATGTAATCTTATAAAGCTCCATAAGCCGCGTTATAATACAATGCTTAAGGATGACAAGACTTACCCTTTTATCAAAATTACCACGAATGAAACTTTCCCCAGGATTCTTTCCACAAGGGAACTGAAGAAAGATAAATGCAGGTACTTCGGACCGTTTACAAGCGGCAAGGCGGTCAATGATATTATAGAATTGCTCAATAAAACATATGGACTCAGAACGTGTCGTAAAAGCCTTCCCAAAGATACAGGCAATGACAGACCGTGCCTCAATTATCATATAGGACAATGCACGGCCCCGTGCCAGGGATTTATAAGTGCCGGGGAATATAATGAGCTGGTCGATAAAGCGATAGATTTCCTTGAAGGAAGATATAATGGCATAACCACAAGGCTCAGGGAACAGATGAAAGAGGCATCGGACAGACTGGATTTTGAACGTGCGGCACAATACCGCGATATGCTTGAGAGCGTCAGATACATCTCACAGAAGCAGAAAATAACCAACAGTGATATGCAGGATAAAGACATCGTGGCAGCTGCCATTGATGATACTGACTGTGTTGTACAGGTATTTTTTATAAGAGGCGGCAAGCTTATCGGAAGGGAACATTATCATATGACCCTTACGGGTGATGAGACGCGGGCCGATGTGATTAATGATTTTGTAAAACAATACTATGTGGGAACACCGTATATTCCGTCTACAATTATGCTGCAGGAGCCGCTTACGGAGGAAGAACTGATATCCGGATGGCTCACAAAACATTCCGGACATACCGTACGTTTCGTTACACCGAAGCGCGGGACCAAAGAAAAATTAGTGGAACTCGCAGAGAAGAACGCACTTAATGTACTTACGCAGGATAAAGACAAAATAATGCGTGAGGAAGCAAGGACAATCGGAGCCGTGAAATCAATCGGCGAGAAAATAGGAGTTCCGGATATACATCGTATGGAAGCTTTTGATATCTCCAATATAAGCGGCGTGCAGTCGGTAGGCTCAATGGTTGTGTTTTATGACGGACTTCCGAGACGTAATGATTACCGGAAATTCCGGATAAAGACAGTTGTCGGTCCTGATGATTATGCATCCATGCGTGAAGTGCTGACCAGAAGGCTGACACATACGACGGATGGGTTCGATGTTATGCCGGATCTTATAATGATGGACGGCGGACGCGGACAGGTGAACATAGCATTGTCCGTTGTCAAAGAATTGGGACTTTCCATTCCTGTATGCGGAATGGTTAAAGATGATAACCACAGAACACGCGCATTATGGTATAATGACCATGAGATTGATATAAGTAAGAACGGTGAGGAATTTAAACTCGTTACCAGAATACAGGATGAAGCACACCGGTTTGCTATAGAATATCACCGCAGCCTAAGAGGCAAAGCACAGATACATTCGGTTCTGGATGATATTGAAGGAATAGGACCTGCCAGACGTAAGGGCCTTATGAAGCAGTTCAAGGATGTGGAAGGGATACGCGCCGCGGGTGTGGATGAATTGGCAGAGGCACCTGCCATGAACAGGAATGCCGCAGAGAAAGTATATGAATTTTTTCATACAAAAAATAACAACCTGAAAGGGGAATGATTATGCCGGAAGAATTGAAAATTGACAAGATTATTGAGAAAATGGAGCTTAAACTTCTCACACCGGATATTGAGACCGGAGACAAGGTAGTAACAGTGCCTGATATTAACAGGCCTGCATTGCAGCTGACAGGTTTCTTTGACCATTTTGACAGCGAACGTGTCCAGGTAATCGGACATGTGGAGGCTGCGTATATGGAGACGCTTGACGAGGAGACCCGTAAAGACAGGTATGAACAGCTTATGTCATATAATATACCGTGTATAGTGTTCTGCCGTAGCATGATGCCGGATGCGCAGATGATCGAGGCCGCGAGAGAATATCAGATACCGCTTCTGCAGACCGATAAAGCCACATCTTCTTTTGAAGCTGAGATAATCAGATGGATGAAGGTTATGCTGGCACCGACGATATCAATTCACGGAGTTCTCGTCGATGTGTACGGCGAAGGCGTGCTTATTACGGGCGAAAGCGGAATAGGTAAGAGTGAAGCGGCGCTTGAACTTATAAAAAGAGGACACCGTCTTGTAACGGATGACGTAGTTCAAATCAGCAAGGTCAGTGATGAGACACTTATCGGAACTGCCCCTGAAATTACAAGACATTTTATAGAACTTCGAGGAATAGGTATTATAGATGTCAAGACACTTTTCGGTGTTGAAAGTGTTAAAGAGACACAGGGAATAGATATGGTTATCCACCTTGAGGACTGGGACAAAGATAGAGAATATGACAGATTCGGACTTGAGGAAGAATATACCGAAATTCTTGGCAATAAAGTCGTATGTCATAATCTCCCGGTAAGACCGGGACGTAACCTTGCCGTTATAGTAGAGTCGGCAGCTGTCAACTGGAGACAGAAAAAGATGGGTTACAACGCGGCAAGAGAACTTTATAACAGGGTTCAGAATAATATTAATCATAAATTCTAAGGAGACAGACAAGAATGGGAAAATTATGTTTTGGTGTTGATCTTGGCGGAACTACCGTCAAAATGGGTATTTTTACGGTGGAAGGTTCACTTCTCGAAGATTGGGAGATTCCAACCCGTAAGGAGGACAAGGGAGCATATATATTAGATGATATAGCAGCTTCCATTAATAAGAAAGTCAGTGATGAAAATATCGATCCTGAAGATGTGATTGGTGTGGGAATCGGCGTTCCGGGACCTGTTACCCCATCGGGAATCGTTAAAGGCTGTGTCAATATCGGCTGGGGAGATACCCCTGTTGAAGAGACGCTTAAGGATAAGACCGGATTTATCGTTAAAGCCGGTAATGATGCGAATGTAGCGGCTCTCGGAGAATTATGGCAGGGCGGCGGTAAGGGCAACAACAGCCTCGTTATGGTAACACTCGGAACCGGTGTCGGCGGCGGAATCGTGCTCGACGGTAAGATTGTAAAGGGAACACACGGAGCAGCCGGAGAAATAGGACATATGTCAGTTGTATATGATGAGACAGCAACCTGCAACTGCGGCAAAAAAGGATGTCTTGAGCAGGTCGCATCGGCAACCGGAATTGTCAAGGAAGCAAAGAAATTCCTTGCAGCCGATGGCACTCCTTCAACATTGAGAAACATTGAAGGATTTACAGCCAAGGATGTATTTGATGAGGCCAAAAAAGGTGATGAGATTTCACTTAAGACAGTTAACAGGCTTGGAGAATATCTTGGAATAGCACTCGGACATATCGCATGTGTCATTGATCCGGATGTATTTATAATCGGCGGAGGAGTATCCAAAGCAGGCGACTTTCTTATTGACACGATTGAGAAATATTATGTTGAGAAAACATATCATCAGTGCAGGAAGACACCTATCAAGTTAGCGACACTCGGAAACAGTGCGGGAATTTATGGAGCAGCAAAGCTTGTAATTTCCGAGTAATGCGAGGTATGTATGGATTTTTTGGCTGATATACAGGCAATTACAGGTAAGAATAATGCCGTGGCAGATGAGCCGATGGCAAAACATACAACATTCAGGGTCGGCGGAGCGGCAAAATATGCCGCTTTCGTCTCAACTGCATCCGAAATAGAATCACTTATTAAATTGTGCAACGATAATAATGTACAATATTACATCATTGGCAACGGAAGCAATGTCCTTATATCCGACAAGGGATATGACGGCCTGATGATCATAATCGGTCGTAATATGTCGGAGATATCTGTGGAAGGTGAAACAATCAGGGCAGGAGCCGGAGCCCTTCTCTCTGCAATCGGAAGCAAGGCACTGAATGCCGGACTTGCAGGATTTGAATTTGCATGCGGAATACCCGGAACTCTCGGAGGAGCATGTTTTATGAATGCAGGTGCATACGGCGGAGAGATGAAAGATATTCTGGTAAGTGTCGATGCGGTTACACCGGATGGAACGGTCAGGACCTTTGATGTGGAAGAACTTGGTCTGGGATACAGAACAAGCATATTCACAAAGGGCGGATATGTGATCGTGGGCGCGTTGATGAGACTTCACCGCGGCAGCTATGATGATATCAAAGCCTGCATGGATGAACTTGCTTATAAGAGAAGGCTTAAACAGCCGCTCGAATACCCAAGTGCCGGAAGTACATTTAAACGTCCGGAGGGAATGTTTGCGGGACAGCTTATCGAAGAAAGCGGCCTTAAAGGACGCGGTGTCGGTGATGCATGTGTATCCGATAAACATGCCGGTTTTGTAATAAATAAAGGTAAGGCATCTGCAAAAGATATATATGATACGATACAGCTTGCCATATCCGAGGTTAAGAAACAAAAAGGTGTAATTCTGGAACCGGAAGTAAGGATAATCGGTGAATTTTAGCAGATTTGCTTGACGTAAACCGGAATGTGTAGTAATAATAGATTTTGAACCGGGACGATGGGAAAGGCAGTAAGTCGATGAGAATTGTTTTTGTAACCGGCATGTCCGGTGCGGGTAAAAGGACGGCACTCAAGGTTTTTGAGGATGCCGGATATTATTGTGTTGATAACCTTCCGGTGGCATTAGTCATGAAGTTTGTCGAACTTGCAGCATCAAGTTCGGGACAGAAGAAGGATGGCAAGGCTATAGACAATATAGCGATGGGCGTTGATGTCAGAAGCGGTGAGACTTTTGTGGGTCTTGAGGCCGTGCTTGATAATATGACAGCCATGAATTATAATTACGAGATACTCTTTCTTGAGGCTGAGGATGAGACACTTGTAAAGCGTTATAAGGAGACCAGACGTAATCATCCGCTTGCCGGAGATAACAGGATTATGGAAGGAATTGCGCGGGAACGCGAGGAAATTTCATTTCTTAAGAAGCGCGCTGATTATATTATAGATACTACAACACTGCTTACCAGGGAACTTAAGCAGGAGATTGAGAAAATATTTGTGGATGACGAGAACTTCAATAATCTTGTTGTAACCATTCTCTCATTCGGATTTAAATACGGAATACCGGAAGACGCAGATCTTGTATTTGACGTACGTTTTCTGCCGAATCCATATTATATAGATGAACTTAAGCCGCTCACCGGAAATGACGCACCTATTAAGGAATTTGTCATGAAATGGCCGCAGTCGGGAATTTTTCTGGACAAGCTTACGGATATGATTGAATTTCTGATACCAAATTACATAATCGAAGGTAAGAACAGACTGGTAATCGCAATCGGATGTACCGGAGGTAAACACCGTTCGGTTACATTGGCCAATGAATTGTATGCCAGACTTTCCGGCAATGATTATGGTCTTAAGATAGAGCACAGGGACATAGACCTTGATGCCAGAAACAGGAAATAGGCGGTAGTTATATGTCTTTTTCACTTAAAGTTAAAGAAGAACTCGCATCCGTGCTTCCGCCGGCAAGACATTGCAGACTGGCGGAACTCGCCGCGATAATAAGCGCAGGCGGTCATATATATACTACAGATGATGGACGGCATTATATCAGATTTCATTCTGAAACACCTTATGCGGTGTCCAAGTGCCAGCATATAATATATAAGATATTTGAATATGAACCGGATGTATCAGTGAGGTATAATAAAGATACCGGAAACAGAACATATATAATGTCAGTGATGGATTCGGATATGGCAATCAAAATACTTCTTGCCACCAGGCTTATGGAACCGGACGGAAGCATTAACCGTGACATGTCACTTGTGAGTACGGTCGGCATAAGCAATATGTGCTGCAAGAGAGCTTTTCTGCGTGGCGCATTCCTGGCAGGAGGCTCAATAAGCGACCCTGAGAAATCATATCATTTTGAAATAGTTTCATACGGGGAAGCGAAAGCCGTGCAGATCATGGATGCCATGAAGATGTTTGAACTTGATGCGAGAATAATTGAAAGAAGACGATGCCATGTCGTATACCTGAAAGAAGGCGCGCAGATAGTGGACATCCTGAATGTCATGGGCGCACACCGTTCACTGATGGAACTTGAGAATGTGCGCGTTGTGAAGGAAGTCCGTAATTCGGTAAACCGTAAGGTCAACTGTGAGACTGCCAATTTAAGTAAAACGGTCAATGCGGCCGTTAAACAGATAGAAGATATAGAATATATCCGTGAAAATGCCGGGCTTAACACACTTAGTGAAGGTCTGGAAGAAATAGCCGAACTCAGGGTAAAATATCCTGATACGCCGCTTGCACAGCTCGGGCAGATGCTTTCCCCACCTGTGGGCAAGTCAGGAGTTAACCATAGATTGAGAAAAATAAGCCGGATAGCCGAAGAGCTTCGCGGCGAAAAAGGATGATTGCACAGCAATTAGCGGAGGAAGAATTATGATTCAGAAAAAGATGACCATTAACATTTCAACGGGCCTTGAGGCCAGACCTGTAGCAGTATTCGTTCAGGTAGCAAGTCAGTTTGACAGTTCGATTTATGTAGAAGTCGGAACGAAGAAAGTCAATGCCAAGAGTATAATGGGAATGATGACACTCGGACTTGATGTAGGCGAATCAGTTGTAGTCAGCGCTGACGGTGCCGATGAAGAAAAAGCGATTGCGGAAATCGAAAAATATCTTGCAGCAGGTAAATAACTTATCTGAAAAGGACAGCACTGCGGACGCGTAACCGCAGTGCTGTTACTGAATTAAACCGGAGGAAATTCAATGGCATTTACACATCTTCATGTGCATACTGAATACAGTCTGCTTGACGGCTCAAGCAAAATAAATGAAATAACGGCGAGAGCCAAGGAACTCGGAATGGACAGCATAGCAATTACCGATCACGGAGTTATGTATGGTGTTATTGATTTCTACAGAGCGGCTAAGAATATAGGAATTAAGCCGATTCTCGGATGCGAGGTGTATGTTGCGCCGGGATCACGCTTCGACAAAGAGGCAGGGATGAGCGAGGACAGATACTATCATCTGGTATTACTGGCCGAGAACAATACAGGATACGCTAATCTCATGAAAATAGTATCCAAAGGCTTTGTTGATGGATTTTATTATAAACCCCGTGTGGACTATGAGGTGCTAAGCGAATATCACGAGGGAATTATATGCCTCAGCGCATGTCTGGCCGGAGAAGTCCAGAAATATCTTCAGAGAGGCCTTTATGAAGAGGCATGCAAGTCAGCCCTGCACTATCAGGAGATATTCGGAAAAGGAAATTATTTCCTCGAATTACAGGATCACGGGATACCGGAACAGGGTTTTGTAAACCAGCAGCTCATAAGAATGAGTAAGGAACTCGGAATTGAACTCGTGGCAACCAATGATATACATTACACATATGCGGATGATGCAGCGGCGCATGATGTATTATTATGCATACAGACAGGGAAAAAAGTATCGGACACAGACAGAATGAGATATGAAGGCGGCCAGTATTACTGTAAATCCGAGGAAGAGATGCGTGCTCTTTTTCCATATGCGCCACAGGCACTGGATAATACTCACAAAATAGCAGAGAGATGCAATGTAGAAATAGAATTCGGTGTAACGAAACTCCCGCACTATGAAGTTCCGGAAGGTTATGACTCGTGGACATATCTTAACCATCTGTGTGATGAAGGTCTTGTTAAGCGTTACGCAGACAAAGCGGACGAACTCAGGGAAAGACTTGATTATGAGCTCGGTGTTATCAGGAAAATGGGTTATGTCGATTATTTCCTGATAGTCTGGGATTTTATAAATTATGCTAAGAGAAACGGAATTGCCGTCGGCCCGGGACGAGGCTCGGCAGCAGGAGCCATTGTCTCATATGTCCTGGAAATAACGGATATCGATCCGATAAGATATAATCTGCTTTTTGAACGTTTTCTTAATCCGGAACGTGTATCGATGCCTGATATTGACGTCGATTTCTGCTATGAGAGACGCCCGGAAGTGATTGATTACGTAATGCGCAAATATGGCAAGGACAGAGTGGTACAGATAGTTACATTCGGTACACTTGCCGCAAAAGGTGTAATAAAAGATGTTGGAAGGGTTATGGATATCCCATATTCCAAAACGGACTCCATATCTAAAATGATACCAAATGACATCGGAATGACGATTGACAAAGCGCTTGAAGCCAATAATGAATTTAAGGCACTTTATGAAAGTGATCCGGAAGTCAGGACACTTATCGATACATGTAAGAGACTTGAAGGTCTTCCGAGACATACGTCTATGCATGCTGCCGGAGTAGTTATCGGCTCCAGACCGATTGATGAGTTCGTGCCTTTATCAAGAGCATCCGACGGTACGCTGGTTACACAGTTTACCATGACGACCATAGAAGAACTGGGCCTTCTTAAGATGGATTTTTTGGGCCTTAGGACACTTACGGTCATACAGAATGCAGAGAAATTAATACGGCGCAAAGTTAATGATTTTGATATCAGCAAAATAGATTACAATGACAGAGGCGTACTTGACATGATAGGCCTCGGAAGAACGGAAGGCGTATTCCAGCTTGAAAGCGGCGGAATGAAGAATTTCATGAAGGAACTCAAGCCTGACAGCTTAGAGGACATGATAGCCGGAATATCTCTTTACAGGCCGGGTCCGATGGATTTTATTCCCAAATACATCAAGGGTAAGAATAATCCGGATGCCATTACCTATGCATGCCCGCAGTTGGAGCATATCCTTGCACCGACGTATGGATGTATCGTGTATCAGGAGCAGGTTATGCAGATAGTCCGTGATCTGGCGGGATATACACTGGGACGAAGTGACCTTGTCCGCCGTGCAATGTCCAAGAAAAAACAGTACGTTATGGAAAAAGAACGTCAGAATTTCATATACGGCAATGAAGAGGAGAATGTTCCGGGATGCGTGGCCAACGGAATACCTGCGGAAACTGCATCTGCCATATATGATACAATGATGGATTTTGCCAAATATGCATTTAATAAATCACATGCCGCTTGCTATGCATATGTAGCCTTCCAGACGGCATATCTTAAGAAATATTATCCGGTGGAATTTATGGCAGCGCTTATGACCAGCGTAATGGATAATGTAAGTAAAGTATCACAATATATATTCGCCAGCAGGCAGATGGGAATAGAAATCCTGTCACCTGACATTAATCTCGGCGAGGGTAATTTTACAGCCGGTGACAATGCGATACGTTACGGACTTTCGGCAATCAAAAGCCTCGGACGTCCTGTGATAGAGGCTGTGGTTGCAGAACGTCAGGCTCACGGCATATACAGGGATCTGAGAGATTTTATCACAAGACTGTCCGGCCGGGAGGTTAACAAACGTACGATTGAAAGCCTTATTAAATCCGGTGCTTTTGACAGTTTCGGGCTGAACCGGAGACAGATGATGCTAGTATATTCGGATGTCATGGAGCATGTTGCGCATGAACGCAAGGAATCCGTGTCGGGCCAGATGTCACTGTTTGATATGTTTGAACCGGAGGATAAACCGGACGAAATAATTGTTCCTGATGTGCCGGAATACAGCCGTGATGAAGTTCTTGTGATGGAAAAGGAAGTTCTCGGTGTCTACATAAGCGGACATCCGCTTGACGAATATAAGGCACTCTGGGAGAAAAATATAACCAATATGTGCTCGGACTTTGAACGTGATGATGAAACCGGACAGGCAAAGGTAAATGATGCCGAGAAAGTCATTGCAGGTGGGATAATATCCGGAATCAAAGTCAAGATGACCAGAAACGGCAAGAGCATGGCTTATTTTGACCTGGATGACCTTGGAGGGCATGTGGAAGTTGTCGTATTTCCGCGTCCTTATATGGATTACCGAAAAGATATCACAGAGGATAACAAAGTATTTGTCTGCGGAACGGTAGACCTGCGCGACGAAGAGAACGGTAAACTCTTATGCAATAAAATAATCCCGTTTTCATCAATCCCACGCGACTGCTGGATAAAATTCCCTGACAAACAGACTTATCTGGATTCGGAAAAACAGCTTTATAACATAATAAAGGATTCCGATGGCAATGATTTGGTCATAGTGTACTGCGAGGCTGAGAAGGCAAGGAAAATCCTTCCGGCGTCCATGTCCATAAACGCAGATGCCGCTACGCTTGAGAAATTAAGACAGGCGTTTGGTGAGAAAAATGTCAAAGTAGTAGAGAAAGCTATTGAAAAATAGTAATAATTATCATAAAATGTAAATATATAGTGTATTATTGTAATTTGGAGGATTATTTTTATGGCAGAAATGAAAACCATCGGTGTGCTCACAAGCGGTGGAGATGCACCGGGAATGAATGCGGCTATCAGAGCCGTCGTAAGAACAGCGATTGCCCGCGGACTTAACGTAAAGGGTATTTTAAAAGGTTATAACGGACTTCTTAATGAAGAGATAATTGATATGACAGCCACAAGCGTTTCTGATACGATTGACAGGGGCGGAACTATTCTTTATACGGCAAGATGCCTTGAATTTGTAGACCCTGAGTACCAGAAAAAAGGTGCTGAGATCTGCCGCAAGCATGGAATCAACGGTCTTGTGGTAATAGGCGGTGACGGTTCATTTAAGGGAGCGCAGAAGCTTTCGGCACTCGGAATCAATACGATCGGTGTTCCGGGAACAATTGACCTTGATATTGCATGTACTGATTATACTATCGGATTTGATACAGCAATCAATACGGCAATGAGTGCAATTGATAAAATAAGAGACACATCAACATCCCATGAGAGATGTTCGATAATAGAAGTTATGGGTCGTAATGCCGGACATATCGCATTGTGGTGCGGTATAGCCAACGGAGCGGAGGATATTCTTCTTCCGGGCAAATACGACTATGATCTGAAGAAACTTATCGAAAAGATAATAGATAACAAGCGACGCGGAAAGAAACATTATATTATTGTCAATGCCGAGGGAATCGGTCATTCGGCAGAGATGGCAGCTGAGATAGAGAAAGCAACAGGAATTGAGACCAGAGCAACCATACTCGGTCATATGCAAAGAGGCGGAAGCCCGTCATGTAAGGACAGGGTATACGCATCAATGATGGGCTCATATGCCGCAGACTTGCTCTGCGACGGCAAGTCCAACAGAGTAGTGGCATATAAGGACGGAAAGTTCGTTGATTATGATATAGATGAAGCACTTGCAATGCAGAAAGATGTTGATGAACATATGTATGAAGTCAGCAAGCTTCTGTGCAGATAGGAGATACTTTGATTACAAGCACATCCAACATACAGGTTAAGACAGTGATCAATCTTCTCAAAAAGTCCGGTGAACGTAAGAAATCCGGACTTTTTGTGATAGAAGGATTAAGAATATTTATGGAGGCTCCGGCTGCTCTGGTGCACAGAATATACGCATCTGAGAGTTTTATTGCAGCGCACGGAAAACTGCTTGACGGATTTGAATATGAGACTGTGTCGGATAATGTATTCAGACAGATGTCCGATACAAGGACTCCTCAGGGAATACTGGCAATAATGAAGATGCCGGCATATAATATACCGGATATTACCTCAGCTAAGAATCCTATGATAATAGTATTGGAAAATATACAGGATCCGGGCAATCTCGGAACGATAATGCGGAGTGCCGAGGGAGCAGGCGCAGCGGGCGTCATCATGTCGCGTGACACGGTTGATATATATAATCCCAAGACGATACGTTCTACGATGGGTTCACTTTTCAGGGTTCCTTTTATCATATCGGATGATATATATAAGACGGTGTGCGGCCTGAAGGACGAAGGCGTTAAAATATATGCGGCCCGTCTTGACGGAAGCAATGAATATTACAGGGAAAATTATTGCGGTCCGTGCGCGGTGATGATAGGCAATGAAGGCAACGGACTTACGGATAAGCTCTCATCGTGCGCCGATAAATATATCAGGATTCCAATGGAAGGCAGCCTCGAATCATTAAACGCCGCAGTAAGTGCGTCGGTAATCATGTATGAAGCGGCAAGACAAAGACACGAAAAAACACTTTAAAATAAGGCTTTTTGAGATAACCGGGCACCCTTAAAGGGTGCCTGATTTGACAAAGAGGGGTATATGTGCTAGAATTGCCTTTAGCAAATGTAACAATTTCGTAACAATTTGTTTCTGACGAAGAAAAATGGAGGTTAATATGAGATTCAAAAGCAGGAAAGCTTCTGTTGCTGTCGTTATGTTACTCTTAATGGTAGTACAGATAGTTTTTGCCGGTATAGGATCTTCGAAGACCCGTACGACTGTTGTGGCAGGAAACAGTGAACCTGCGCAGGAACAGAAGTTGGCGGCATCTGATACAACGGATGCGGCAGCGGTCACGGAGGAAAGTACCGCTCCAATCACCGAAGAAGAAGTTGTTTCAGCAGACCTGAACGTAGTGTACAGAAGTACACTGACTTCGACAGCGGTTGTCGATGAATTTGAAAGCAGTATTGACAACAGTGATTACAGTAATAAGATAATATCTTATACTAATGAAAGACTTTGCATGTATGCAGAGCCGGAATATACATCCGATGTAGTCGGTGTTATGTATTCCGGAACTGAAGCGGACATTGTCAAGCGTGGTTCAGAATGGACAGAGGTTACATCGGGTGGTGTTACCGGTTACATTAAGAATACGGATGTGCTTTTTGGCGAAGAAGCGCAGAAGATAGCCGAGACTATCGGAGACAAGGAAGCCGTAGCCAAATCAGACGGACTTGTGGTATACTCCGAAGCGTCTGCATCCTCGTCACAGGTGGCTGAACTTTCCAAGGGAGAGTCGGTTGGTGCATATGAGGAGTGCGATGGTTATGTCATGATTTCGCATGAAGGCGGATACGGATATGTCAAAGCAGACGGAGTAAGCATTTCATACGGACTTGACAGTGCAATATCGATAGAAGAAGAGAAGAAGCGCCAGGCAGAAGAAGCGGCAGCGGCAGCCAAGAAAGCAGCAGAAGAAGCAGCAGCCAAGGCAGCGGCAGCAGCGAAGGAGAAGTACGCAAGCGTATCGACGACAGCGAGGTCATCATACAGTGCTTCAGCGGATGAGATACACCTTCTGGCAGCGATTGTATATTGGGAATCAGGCTGGGAACCGGCCAATGGTCAGTTAGCGGTAGCTAATGTTGTTCTCAACAGAGTGCTTTCATCAAGATTTTCACAGAATACAATAGCAAGTGTAATATATGCGCCGGGACAGTTCAGCGGAGTGGCAGAGAATGGTGCTCCATCGGCAAGGTTCCAGGCGGTACTCAATATGAGCAATGAACAGCTTAATCAGAGAGGCTGTTATGACGCAGCGGTAACGGCGTTGTCAGGACAGAATAATATCGGTGATTTGTTATTCTTCATCAACGTTCGTAAAGCTAATTACAATAAGTATACAAGCTATACAATAATAAATAATCATTGCTTCTATATATACTAGCGGTTAAATTGGGAGCCCTGTTCCGTTATGGAAACAGGGCTCTTTTTTAGTTTGCGCGCCATGGGCGCGCTCTAACGGGTGTAAGTCCCGAACACGCCTAGATAGTGGGAAGTGTATAGCTGAACAGCAAGGGTGTCCATTGTGAGGTGGAATCTGAAGGAAGCTGAAAGCAAATCTCTGGTCCGACGGACAGAAATCACATATAAGGCTAGGCTACGAGAGATAAGTTGGCTAAAAGCAACGAAGTCTAATAACTATCACTTTTGTAGTAGCAGAGTAAATGTGGCGGATATATGGAGAGAAAGAGCGTGCACCTTAAGCGTGGAGGTCTCACAGAGGTTCCATTAGCCTAGTAACAACGAACTGTGAGAAGTCAGCAGAGCCCATAGTAGCGAGGAAGTTTCTGTAATGGAAATGGAGTGAAGGGGTGAACAATCGATAAGTTTTAGTATGTCTCGTGTTGCAGAAACGACAACATCTGCCGTAACCAATCGGGTAAAGGGTGGTCAATTCGAGCGAGGCGGAAAGGAAAGAACGCATGGACACAAGTAGTCTAATGGAGCAGATATTAAGTAAAGATAATCTTAACACGGCATATCTGCAAGTCGTAAGAAACAAAGGTGCAGAGGGAGTGGACGGAATGCAGTACACAGAACTTAAAGAACACCTTGAAAAGAACGGCGAAATCATCAAAGAACAGTTGAGGAGAAGAAAGTATAAACCTCAACCAGTACGCAGAGTAGAGATACCAAAGCCAGATGGCGGTGTCAGAAACCTGGGAGTACCAACAGTAACAGACCGATTTGTACAGCAAGCCATAGCACAGGTATTAACACCAATCTATGAGAAACAATTCCATGAACATAGTTACGGATTCAGACCGAATAGATGTGCACAGCAGGCAATCATCACAGCATTAGATATGATGAATGACGGCTATGACTGGATTGTTGACATTGACTTGGAGAAGTTCTTTGACACAGTAAACCATGATAAACTGATGACCTTAATCGGTAAGACAATCAAGGATGGGGATGTAATCTCAATCATTAGAAAGTTCTTGGTTAGTGGAATCATGGTAGATGATGAATATAAGGAATCAGTGATAGGAACACCACAAGGTGGAAATCTATCCCCACTTCTTGCAAACATCATGCTGAATGAACTGGATAAGGAAATGGAACAAAGAGGATTGAACTTTGTTAGATATGCAGATGACTGTATTGTTATGGTTGGAAGTGAAATGTCTGCAAAGAGGGTGATGAGAAATCTCACGAAGTTTATTGAAGAGAAACTGGGGCTCAAGGTAAACATGACAAAGAGCAAGGTAGACAGGCCAAGCGGTCTTAAATACCTCGGATTTGGATTTTACTTTGACAGCAGAGCACACCAATTCAAGGCAAAGCCACACGCTAAATCAGTAGCGAAGTTCAAAGCAAGAATGAAACAACTTACTTGCAGAAGTTGGGGAGTAAGCAACTCTTATAAAGTGCAGAAACTCAACGAACTCATCAGAGGTTGGATAAACTACTTCAAGATAGGAAGTATGAAAACCTTGTGTGCGAAGTTGGATAGTAGTATCCGATACAGAATGCGCATGTGCATCTGGAAACAATGGAAAACTTCACAAAACAGAGCAAAGAATTTGATGAAACTTGGAGTGAATAAAGGGTTAGCATGGTCAATGGCTTATTATGGTGCTCATATAGCACGAGTATGTCATGGTGGCGCCATGCATAACGCTATAACAAAAGAGAGATTAACTCGATTTGGATTAGTCTCAATGTTAGATTACTACACCAAAAGGTGTGTTACTTGTTAAGTTGATTGAACCGCCGTGTACCGAACGGTACGCACGGTGGTGTGAGAGGTCGGGAAATTTATTTAAATTTCCCTCCTACTCGATTTACATAAATCCAATAAAAAGGAGGCACACAAAATGGTATATCCATCATACGAAGAGGCCGTACAGATTATAAAGGGCGGAGATTACAAGAGAATACCGTTAAAGATTGAACTTTGTGCGGATATGATTACACCGTTAATGGCAATCAGAAGACTCAAGAAAGTGAGCAGACATGTTTTTCTGCTTGAAAGTGCGGAGGCAGATAAGAAATGGGGAAGGTATACGTTTGTGGGCTTTGATCCGACACTTGAGTTCACATGCCAGAACGGCGTGATGAGAATAAAAAGCGGCATGGAGATAAAGGAAGGAACCATGCATCCGGATGATACCATTCGAAGAATAATTGCAGACAACAGAAGTCCGGTTATTGAAGACATGCCGCCTTTTACCGGAGGACTGGTCGGATATTTTTCATATGATTATATAAAATACAGTGAGACAACACTCAATCTTAATGCTGATGATGAAGAATCGTTTAAAGATGTGGATTTGATGCTTTTTGATAAAATTGTGGTATTTGATAACTACAGACAGAAACTGATTCTGATCGTAAATGTTAAGACGGATGATATTGCAACAGCTTATCATAAAGGAGAACTCGAGCTCCGTACAATGAAGACTCTGCTTACGCAGGGAGAAATGGCGGAGGACAGCCCGCTCAGATTCAAAAGCGGCTACAGGTATCTTTTCGGCAGGGATGAGTATTGCAGCATGGTTGAGAAGGCCAAACATTACATTCACGAAGGAGATATATTCCAGATAGTTCTTTCCAACAGGATAGAAGCTGATATTGAAGGAAGCCTTCTTGATACTTACAGGGCACTTCGAATGACCAATCCTTCACCGTATATGTTTTATTTTTCGAGCGATGATATTGAGATTGCCGGGGCGTCGCCTGAGACACTGGTTAAGCTTGAAAACGGTGTGCTTCATACATTCCCGCTTGCCGGTACAAGACCGAGGGGAAATACCGATGAAGAGGATCTTGCACTGGAAAAAGAACTGCTTGCAGATGAAAAAGAACTTGCCGAGCACAATATGCTTGTGGACCTTGGACGCAATGATATAGGAAGAATCAGCAAAATAGGCTCGGTCGAGGTTGAAAAATATATGAATATCGAAAGATATTCGCATGTAATGCACATCGGTTCAACGGTGCGCGGAATTATCAGAGATGATAAGGATGCACTTGATGCCGTGGATTCAATACTTCCGGCAGGAACTCTTTCGGGAGCGCCAAAGCTAAGGGCGTGTGAACTTATATGCGAACTTGAGAACAACAAGAGGGGAATTTACGGCGGAGCGATAGGATATATTGATTTTACCGGCAATCTTGATACATGCATTGCGATAAGGCTTGCCTTTGCCAAAAACGGTAAAGTATTTGTGAGATCGGGTGCAGGAATTGTGGCCGACAGCATTCCGGAAAATGAATATCAGGAATGCATTAATAAAGCAAAAGCCGTTATGAACGCGCTCGATATGGCACAGGGAGGTCTGGAATAATGATACTTTTGATTGATAATTATGACAGTTTTTCGTACAATCTTTATCAACTGATAGGCAGTATCAGAGACGATATCAAAGTTGTCAGGAACGATGAAGTGGGAATACAGAAAATAGAAGAGATGGCGCCGGAGTATATTTTTCTTTCACCGGGACCGAAGAGACCTGAGGATGCAGGAATCTGCATTGAAACAGCAAAATATTTTGCGGGTAAGATACCGGTTATGGGCGTGTGCCTCGGACATCAGGCTATATGCAAGGCATTCGGAGCCGAGGTTTCATATGCAAAACAGCTTATGCACGGTAAAACATCCGTGGCAACGCTTGATAATGAAAGCCCGATTTTTAAGGGCATGGACCATAAAATTAAAGTCGCAAGATATCATTCACTTGCGGCGGTGCCCGATACGATGCCTGACTGCCTGAAAGTTACGGCGGTTACGGATGACGGCGAAATAATGGCGGTTGAACACAGGGATTATCCGGTATACGGACTGCAGTTTCATCCGGAATCGGTGCTCACGCCGGACGGATATAAGATTATTGATAATTTTCTTAAGATTAAAGTGAAAGGAGCCAGATAAAATGATAAAAGAAGCAATAATTGAACTTACAAATAAGAAGAACCTGACATATGATACTGCAAAGACTGTGATGGACGAAATCATGAGCGGAGAGGCATCTCCGGTGCAGATGAGCGCATATCTTACGGCGCTTGCCATGAAGGGCGAGACAATCGAAGAAATTACCGCGTCGGCAGCAGGAATGAGAGAGCACGGAACCGGACTTAAGCATGATATGGACGTCCTTGAAATCGTCGGAACCGGCGGGGATAAATCAAATTCATTTAACATCTCAACAACATCAGCCATGGTCATTGCGGCAGGGGGCGTACCGGTTGCCAAACACGGTAACCGCGCAGCATCCAGCAAAAGCGGTGCTGCAGATGTGCTTGAAGCACTCGGAGTTAAGATTGATATTGAACCGGAACAGAGTCTTAAGGTGCTTACAGAGACGGGTATATGTTTCCTCTTTGCACAGAAATATCATTCGGCAATGAAATATGTAGGCCCGGTAAGAAAAGAACTCGGAATCAGAACAGTGTTCAACATTCTCGGACCGCTTACCAATCCGGCGGCAGCCAATATGCAGGTTATGGGAGTGTATGATGAAGCACTTGTTGAACCTCTTGCGAGAGTTCTGGCAAACCTCGGTGTAAAAAGAGCGATGGTTGTCTACGGAACCGACGGACTTGATGAGATTTCTGCCAGCGCGCCGACTAAAGTATGCGAGGTAAAAGACGAAGAATTTACATCATACACGATAACACCTGAACAGTTTGGATTTGAATCGTGTGACAAATCAGAACTTGTCGGAGGAACACCTGAAGAAAATGCGGCCATAACAAGAGAAATTCTGGATGGTGCCACAGGCGCGAAACGTAATGCGGTTATGCTTAATGCCGGAGCCGGACTTTATATCGGAGGTGCCGCCGATTCGCTCGAAGCCGGAATCAAGCTTGCAGGCGAACTTATCGATAGTGGTGCGGCCAAAGCAAAATTAGATGATTTTGTCAGATATTCAAACGAGGTATAAGACATGATACTTGATGAAATAGCTGCCAAAACAAGGGAACGGGTTGCATTAAATGCATCGGCGCATCCGGTGGAAGAGTTGAAACAGAGAGCGTATTCAATGGAATGCAACACCGGATTTCCTTTTGAAAAGGCACTGAAAAAAGACGGAATGAGTTTCATCTGCGAGGTCAAGAAAGCATCCCCGTCCAAGGGCATAATTGCGGAGGATTTTCCGTATATACAGATTGCCGGAGAATATGAAAAAGCCGGAGCGGCCGCAATATCGTGTCTTACCGAACCGTACTATTTCAAGGGCAGCGACGATTATCTTAAGGAAATTGCGGCACATGTGCAGATTCCGGTGTTGAGAAAGGATTTTACCGTTGATGAGTACATGATATATGAAGCAAAGGTGTTTGGTGCATCGGCTGTTTTGTTAATCTGTGCAATACTTACGGATGAGGAACTTGCAAGATTTCATAAAATCGCTGATTCGCTTGGATTATCGGCACTCGTTGAAGCACACACCGAGGAAGAAGTAAGGCGGGCAATAGCATCCGGTGCGAGAATAATAGGTGTGAACAACCGTGACCTTAAAACTTTTAAGGTTGATATAAACACGAGCACAAGACTCAGAAAACTCGTTCCTGATGATATTGTATATGTGTCGGAAAGCGGAATCCGAAACGCGGAAGATATCGCGGCTCTGTATAAGAATAATACGGATGCGGTTCTTATAGGCGAAACACTGATGCGTGCTCCGGACAAGAAAAAAGCTCTCGATGAGCTGAGGGGCAGGGTGGTGTGACATGGCAAGAATCAAAATATGCGGTCTTATGCGTATGGAAGATGTGGAGGCGGTTAACCTTTACAGGCCGGATTATGTCGGATTTATATTTGCACCGAGCCGGCGACGCATAACGGCCGGGATGGCAGAAAATATGGCACGCAGACTTGATGACGGAATACAAAGGGTTGGTGTATTTGTTGATGAAAATCGTGAAAAGATTGCCAAAATAACGGAATCAGGTATAATTAACGTAGTGCAGCTTCATGGACATGAAAGCGATGATGACGTTACATGGCTTGCCAAAAGGACGGGAGTACCGATAATTAAATCGGTATCGGTAAGAACGTCAGACGATATAGACCGTTACAGACATAATCCTGCAGATTACCTGCTTTGGGATAACGGCGCAGGAGGAAGCGGAGAGCAATTTGACTGGACGCACGTCCACGATGTAGGAAGGGATTTTTTTATTGCCGGTGGAATTGATATTTCCAATATTGAAGAAGCACTTAAATTTAATCCGTATTGTGTGGATGTTTCAAGCGGCGTTGAGACAGACGGTTACAAAGACCCGGATAAAATTCATAAAATAATAGATATAGTTAGGAGAAAATGATATGTCAAAAGGAAGATTCGGCGTTCATGGCGGGCAGTACATACCGGAAACACTTATGAACGCAATCATTGAGCTTGAGAAAGCTTACAACCATTATAAAGATGACCCGGAATTTAACAGGGAACTTACGGACCTGCTGAACAATTATGCGGGCAGACCGTCAAGGCTTTATTATGCTTCGCATATGACGGAGAAACTGGGCGGTGCAAAGATTTATCTTAAGCGAGAAGATCTTAATCATACCGGCGCGCATAAGATAAATAATGTTATCGGACAGATCCTTCTTGCCCAGAAAATGGGTAAGACAAGAGTCATAGCTGAAACAGGTGCGGGACAGCATGGAGTCGCAACAGCTACCGTGGCAGCACTTATGGGTATGGAATGTGAGATTTATATGGGTGAGGAGGATATGAAACGTCAGGCACTCAATGTATACAGAATGAGACTGCTCGGTGCCAAAGTGCATGCCGTAACCTCCGGAACAGCCACACTTAAGGATGCGGTTTCAGAAGCCATGCGTGAGTGGACTAACCGTATTGACGATACACATTATGTTCTCGGATCCGTAATGGGTCCGCATCCGTTCCCGACTATCGTAAGAGATTTTCAGGCAGTAATCTCCAAAGAGATTAAAGAACAGATCCTTGAGGCGGAGGGCAGACTTCCGGATGCGGTAATTGCATGCGTGGGCGGCGGCTCGAACGCGATAGGAGCATTTTACAATTTTATAGAAGACAAAGATGTCAGGCTTATAGGATGTGAGGCTGCCGGAAGAGGAATAGATACTGCAGACACGGCAGCTACCATCTCAACCGGAAAACTTGGAATTTTCCATGGAATGAAATCATATTTCTGCCAGGATGAGTATGGACAGATTGCACCGGTTTATTCGATTTCAGCGGGACTTGACTATCCGGGAGTCGGACCGGAACACGCATATCTGTATGATACGGGCCGTGCGGAATATGTTGCGATAACAGATGACGAGGCGGTTGATGCTTTTGAATTCTTGTCAAGAACAGAGGGCATAATCCCTGCAATAGAAAGTGCACACGCCATTGCATATGCCATGAAGCTTGCTCCTGCAATGGACAAAGACAAAATAATCGTAGTAAACGTATCGGGACGCGGAGATAAAGACTGCGCTGCGATTGCACGTTACAGAGGGGAGGATATCCATGAATAACAGAATTAAAGAAGCCTTTGCACACGGCAAAGCATTCATACCTTTTATCACATGCGGAGACCCGTCGTTAGAGGTTACCGAACAGATTATAATTGAAATGGAAAAAGCAGGTGCAAATCTTATTGAACTTGGAATTCCTTTTTCCGACCCGACGGCGGAAGGCCCGGTTATTCAGGCAGCCAATATCCGTGCGCTTTCGGGTGGAGTGACAACCGACAAGGTATTTGAGATGGTTAAGAGAGTACGCAGGGTTGTCAAGGTACCGTTAGTATTCATGACATATGCCAACGTTGTTTTTTCGTACGGAATAGAAAGATTTGCTGCGAATGCAGCTGAAGCGGGAATGGACGGGATAATTCTTCCGGATGTCCCATATGAGGAAAAAGAAGAATTTGCTCCGGCTTTCAGAAAACACGGCATGGATATGATATCGCTTATCGCACCGACATCGCATGAACGTATTGCGATGATTGCCGCAGATGCGGAAGGGTTCGTATACTGCGTGTCATCACTTGGAGTTACCGGTGTGCGTAACGAAATTACGACCGATATAAGCGAAATGACTTCACTTGTAAAAGGCCGTAAAGATATTCCGTGCGCTGTGGGATTCGGTATATCAACACCTGAACAGGCGGCACATATGGCGCAGAATGCCGACGGCGTAATTGTAGGCTCTGCAATAGTAAAAATCTGCGGCACATATGGCAATGACAGCCCTGCCCATGTTGCTGAGTATGTTAAGAAAATGAAAGACGCATTGAAATAATCGCATATTGTCAGAAGACCGCATTTTTTGTTGAATTAATGCGGTCTTTATGTTATAATTTTTCTACTAATTGAAAATTTTTCCGCATGTGGCGGAATACAAGGAGTGTGTACATTATGTTCAGTCAGTTATTGGGAAAGTACCTTGTAGACAAGAAGGTGCTTACAGATGTGCAGCTTCGCGAGGTTCTCAGCGAGCAGGCACAGGCAAGGGTTAAATTAGGCACCATTGCGGTTGCAGAGAAGCTTCTTACAGAGAAGCAGGCAGAGGAGATTAATCATCTTCAGACACAGATGGATAAGAGATTCGGAGATATTGCCATTGAACAGGGATATCTTACGGGAGCCCAGCTTAAGGAACTCCTCGATAAGCAGGGGAATGCAGCAATGAAATTCATACAGATTCTCACAGAGAAGAAGTATGTTGACATATCGGAACTTGATAAATATCTTACAGCCTTTGGAGCGGAGATGGGTTTCACTGCAGAAGAGATGAAGGCGCTTAAGAATGATGATATTGAAGCTTCAGTCAAATATTTTGTTCCGGATGATGCACCGGAGTATGTGACCGGAATTGCAGGACTTGCACTTCGTAATATAGTTCGTTTTGTTACAAGCGATTTCTATATGGATAAGGCATATAAGGCAGATGGTTTTGATTATTCATATATCATGGGACAGCATACAGTTGGAGATCATAAAGTATATCTCGGATTTGCGGCAGATAAGGATACATCGGGAATACTTGAACTTGCTAAGGGATTTGCCGATGATGATTTTGTTAAGCTTGATGATGCGGCCATGGATGCGGTATGTGAGTTTGCCAATATGAACGACGGTCTTTTTGCTTCTGAACTCAGTGACAAAGGCATTGAGATAGATATGGAACCGCCTGTTGTATATGTTGACGGACATGCGAAGGGTACATTTTACATAATGCCTGTATATGTTGCCGGAAAGCATTTCAATATGTGCATTGCAATTGATTCCGATGTTGATCTCGGCGATAATGAATACCATGTCATGACCGGTAAGACCCAGTCCGATGTTGATATGTCTTCGGCTAAGGCTGGCGTGCTTATCGTTGATGATTCCATGCTTATCCGCAGAATGCTCCGCGCACTTCTTGAGGATAACGGATATGCCGTTGTCGGTGAAGCAGCAGACGGAGAAGAGGCTGTTGAAGAATATAAGAGGCTTAAGCCTGACATAGTAACTCTTGATATTACAATGCCACGTCTTGACGGCGTCGGGGCTCTTGCACAGATTATGGAATATGATAATGATGCCAAGGCACTTATGATTACCGCAGCCGGACAGAAACAGAAGGTTGTGGAAGCTCTTAAGCTTGGCGCCAAAGCTTTTATTATGAAGCCGTTTGATAAAGAAGATGTATTAAAGAATTTTGATAAACTGCAATAATTAATATTACGGCAGTATTTGTTCAGATATTATTTAGGAGGATGACACGATGTATATTACATGTTTGGATCTCGAAGGAGTTCTTGTACCGGAAATCTGGATTGCGTTTGCAAAAGAAAGCGGCATTCCTGAACTGAAGAGGACGACAAGAGATGAACCGGATTATGATAAGCTTATGAAATGGAGACTCGGAATACTTAAGGAGCATGGACTCGGACTTAAGGAAATACAGGATACGATCGCTAAAATCGATCCGATGCCGGGTGCCAGGGAATTTCTGGATGAACTTCGTTCAATAGGCCAGGTAATTATTATAAGCGATACATTTACTCAGTTTGCAAGTCCTCTTATGAAGAAACTCGGATGGCCGACTATTTTCTGTAATTCACTTGAGGTTGCACCTGACGGAGAGATTACCGGATTTAAGATGCGTTGCGAACAGTCTAAGCTGACAACGGTTAAGGCACTTCAGTCAATCGGATATGATACAATTGCAAGCGGCGACAGCCATAACGATCTTGGCATGATAAGAGCCAGCAAAGCAGGATTCTTATTTAAGAGTACGGATCAGATTAAGGCAGATAACCCGGATCTTCCTGCATACGAGACTTATGATGAACTTCTTGCAGCCATTAAGAAAGCAATGGTATAATTGCATAGAACAGATATAATTACCCCCGCGGAATTAATGCCCGCGGGGGTTTGTTAATGTCAGCGGAATATCGTAAGGCACCGCAGGCTGTATTTTTAAGTATTCCTGTCATGTGAACTTTATAATTTAAATTCTATCTTTACGGACACGACAAATAATGATAAGATAATTATAATAATGCGCTAAGTGTAAAGAGGTGTCATATGAGTACGTCAAAGGGCAGAAAGAAATACCGTATACGCAAGGGCAGGGTTGCAATGGCTGCCGGAGTGCTTATTTTGATAATAGGGCTTATTGTTTTTGTCTGTATCAGAGCCGGTAAGAAACATCATAATAATAGTGATACGCAGGAAACGGTTGATTATAATGCAGTAGTACCGAAGGGACAGTTTGTAAAAGTTGAACTTGAGGACTGTAATATGTATATTGGAAGTGAGCTTGACCTTAAATGTACTTCCGAGCCGGAGGAATATGCATCGAAAGTTATCTGGACATCATCGGATGAAGATGTTGTCACCGTTGACGGCAAGGGACATATTAAGGTCGTCGGAACCGGCGCGGCAGCTATAACGGCGACATACGATGTACTGGCTGACTCGGTTGTTGTCAGGGGTGTTAACCGTGATAATGAAGGAATCTCAGACGATCTTCCGGTATATGATGTCAAGGACAATAAAGTGATAGTCGTGAGGGAAGCACAGACGGACGATGATGATGCAGGCAGGGAACCGGCAACATCCGGGAATGACAGTAATCCGGATGTGACAGAACCGACATCCGATAACAGTGCAGGGAAGGATGGCAACGGCGGGACATCTGATAATATTAAGCCGTCACAGGATAAGACAGACAGAGATAATATTAAGGAATCGGAAGCTGCCAAGACTTACACCGCGATAAGTGAAGCTGTAAAGAATTCCGGATTCCAGACATATCTTGATAATACATACATATATCGTGAGGACGGTAATTACCTCGGAGAGGTGATTGTCCAGGAGAATATGACACAGATATATGTCATGACCAGAACAACCGCAATGGATAATGCTTTTAAGCAGGTTGTCAGATCAGTAATTCCGGATTCATATGAAGATGTTTTTGCCAGATTCATCAGTGCATCCAAAGATGAAACATTCAGTGCCGATGGCATGAAGGTGCGGGTAGTGGCACCGGTTAACGGCGGACACATGCAGCTTATAATATATTATTAATTAACGGAGGAACGTAATGATTAACAAGCGTAAGGTCAGACTTATGACCAGAACCGCCATGTATGAGAAACATGAGTGTTCCAATGATATTAACAAGGCCAAATACTATAAATCAGATTATGTCGGACTTCATATGTGGACCACCGCGATAGCGGTTACGATTGCATATATTATAATTCTTATGCTGGTTATGTCATGCAATTTTGAATTTATAATAAATAATCTTACCAATATGAATTATACAGTTCTGACGGTTATGCTGATAATGATTTATGCGGCAATGATGACTGTTTTTATGATAATAGCGTATTTCATATATTCGTACAGGTATGTGGAGTCGGAGAATGGTATCCGTATTTACCGGAACAGGCTTCATAAAATATATCTTATGAATAAAGCGGAAAGAAACCGCAAGGGAGGAATTAACTGATGCTCACGGGACTTCTTGAATTCAAAGAGAAACTTAAAGCCTTTTATGCAAAGGGCGGAATATATATCAGATATGTGTGTAACTTTGTACTTGCTTTTCTGTCAATGTTTGCGATGTCGCGTAAAATAGGCGGCAATGGAATAATATCCAATCCGTTGATATGTATTGCATTGTCGATAGTATGTGCATTTCTGCCGGTCAATATTACCGTGGTTATTGTGACGATTTACATGATAATTAATCTGTTTACATTGTCACTGGAGCTTGCCATGATAGCACTTGGAGTGATGGTTGTTATTTATCTTCTGTATTTCAGGTTTGCGCCTAAGACAGGTTTCATTATGATATTGACACCGATTCTGTTTTTCCTGAAGCTGCCTTATGTTGTTCCGGTTGTTGCAGCACTCACGGTTGGAATGACGGGAATCGTTCCGGCTGTTTCAGGTGTGTTTATATATTATATAATAACTTTTGCCGCGAATTATTCAACAGCAATATCTACGCTTGATGTTAATAATGCATTGCAAAATATAAATTTTATTTTTAATAATATACTGACCAATAAAGAGCTTGTGACAATCGTGGTATCATTTGCCGTGGTTATTACGATGATATATTTTATAAAGAGATTGTCGGTGAACTATTCGGCGATAATAGCGGTCATTGCCGGATGCGTTACGGACGCGCTTATACAGATAATTGCATTTGCGGTTCTTTCCGTTAATTTCAGCATAATAGGAATGATTGCCGGACATATTGCAGCCATAATCGTCGGATTGGTAATTAATTTCTTTATTATGAGTGTCGATTACACTGCAACGGAATATGTTCAGTTTGAGGATGACGATTATTACTATTATGTCAAAGCGGTTCCGAAAATGTCGGTTGCCAGGAAGAATGTCACAATCAAGAAATTTAATTCAAGCAAGGATAACCGTGGTGCAATACACACCGAAAGTTATGAAATAGACGAAGACGATGAATAGAACAGCCGGATAATGTGAGGAAAGGCGAGTGTTATGCAGTCAATAAAGAATTTTTTTGATGAATATCTTTCTAATTTTTATATACCGAAATCTCTGCATGTATCTAATGTGTTTGAGATAATTATACTTGCGGTGCTTATCTATGAATTTATAGCATGGGTTAAGACCACAAGGGCATTTACCCTGCTTAAGGGTATTATTGTACTGCTTATTTTCTGGCTGCTGGCTTATATATTCAATTTTACGACGATTTTGTGGCTGGGCGGTAAAATAATCAACTTCGCAATAATAGCATTGGTTGTCATATTTCAGCCGGAACTCAGAAAAGCACTTGAACAGCTGGGACAGAAGAGATTTTTCTCCAAGATACTTCCGTTTGCCGAGAAAAAAGACAAGGGTGAAAGATTCAGTGACAAGACTGTAAATGAACTTGTCAAGACATGTTTTGAACTTTCAAAGACCAAGACAGGAGCACTTATTGTTGTTGAACAGGAAATACTTCTGACTGAATATGAGAAGACGGGTATTCCTATTGATGCGCTTATTTCAAGCCAGCTTCTGATCAACATTTTTGAACATAATACACCGCTTCATGACGGAGCGGTAATTATCCGTGGTGACCGTATCGTGGCGGCGACATGTTATCTGCCGCTTTCCGACAATATGTCCATAAGCAAGGAACTCGGAACGAGACACAGGGCCGCACTTGGTATTTCTGAAGTGACCGACACAATGACACTTGTCGTGTCGGAAGAAACAGGTGCCGTGTCAATTGCCATAGCGGGAGAGCTTTTCAGGAATATCGATGCGGATTACCTTAAGAGCAAACTTACATTCCTTCAGAAGAAGACAATTGATGTGACGAGGTACAAACTCTGGAGAAAAGGGGGAAGTAAGAAATGAAGAGCTTTAAAGAAATCAAAATAAAAGAACTTATTCTCCATAATTTCGGATTGAAAATACTTGCTATCATAATTGCAATCGTGAGCTGGATTGTGATCGTCAATGTTGATAATCCGTCGCAGCGTAAAACAATATCTGGCATAACGGTTAATATGATTAACGGAGATGCGCTCACAAGCAAGGGATATATATACCAGATTGAGTCAGGGGCAAGTATTTCCATAGTTGTTAAGGCACCGCAGACGATAGTTGATGAACTTAGATCAACGGATTTTTATGCATATGCGGATCTTAGCGAACGTACACCGGATGCTGACAGGGCACAGATCTATGTAAGATGCACCAAAGAAGGCATGGAGAATACAGTGGATATAGTAAGCCTGAGAACAGAATATGTACAGCTTGCAATAGATAATAAAATAGATAAAGAAGTTCCGCTTGAACTGAATATAACAGGCAGCCCTGCAGACGGTTATGTTATCGGAGACTATAGCATATCACCGACGACTATTAAAGTTACCGGCGCTGAGAGTACGGTAAGCCGTATATCCACAGCAAAGCTTAATTACAGTGTATCAAGCATGACGGCGACAATCAATGATTCTGTTGTGCCGGTATTCTATGATGAGAACGGAGTGGAGATGAGTTCGGATAAGCTGGAATTAAGCCGAAACAGTGCCTCAATCCAGATAGAAATACTTCCTACGAAAGTTGTTGATATTAATTATGCACTTTCCGGAGAGGTTGCTGAAGGGTATCATATAGCTGATGAGAAAGCCAACATGAAAAATGTAAAACTTGCAGCATCAAAGGACGTTCTTGATAAGATAACATCGATTGATATCCCTGCCGGTATTATAGATATAGATAATGCAGATGATGACAGACATTTCGATATAGCACTTAAGACCTATCTGCCAAACGGATGCAAGATAGCATCATCCGAAAGTAATCTTAAGGTGGATGTGACTATAGAGAAAATATCAGAGAGAACAATACAGATCCCTATGTCGCAGGTTACGATCAGCGGAACCGAGTCTGATTACAGATACCAGCTGGTTGCCGATAATGGTTCGGGTTATCTTAATGTAATTGTCAACGGCAGTGAGAGCGATATAGGAACACTTACGGCAGACGACCTTGGTGCACGTATAGATATGAGCGGCAAGGGAGAAGGCAGTTATACAGTCAGGGTTAATCTTAACCAGAGCGATGATTACAGTATATCGGGGTCATATTATGTTAAGGTTATTGTTACTGATATGACACTCCCGGATAATCCGACGCAGCCTGAGGAAACGACAGGAGCAGAGACAGAAGCTGATACGGCTGAATAATATATAATAATAAAATGGAGAATGATTATGGCCAGAATATTTGGAACAGACGGAGTAAGGGGCGTTGCCAATAAAGAGCTCACAGTTGAGCTGGCGATGAACCTCGGCAAAGCAGGAGCATATGTGCTCACTAAGGAAAAAGCACATAAGCCGACAATATTAGTCGGCGGAGATACAAGAATATCAGGAGAAATGCTTGCTAATGCACTTATGGCGGGAATTTGTTCTGTTGGTGCAGATGCCGTTTATGTAGGAGTCGTTCCTACGCCGGCAATAGCATATCTGACAAGGCATTACGGATACGATGCAGGCGTTGTGATTTCTGCATCACATAATCCGTCTGAATATAACGGAATCAAGTTTTTTAATGGTGATGGATACAAGCTTTCCGATCTTCTTGAGGATGAGATTGAAGAAGTGATGAGAATGAATTCAGCGGAACTGCCGATGCCTGTTGGCGGAGAGGTTGGACATATTACATACAGATATGATGCAAAAGACGATTATGTCAGATTTGCATGTTCATTGATAGATCTGGATTTATCAGGTCTTAAAATTGTTGTTGATACGGCAGAAGGTGCATCATATTATACGGCACCTAAGACGCTTGAGAGCCTTGGAGCTAAGCCGGTAGTAATACACAATCATCCGGACGGTGTCAACATTAACCGTGCATGCGGATCGACACATATGGAAGAACTTAAGAAACGTGTGGTTGAAGAGGGCGCCGATCTGGGAATTGCTTTCGATGGAGATGCGGACAGAATGCTTGCGGTGGATGAGAACGGTAATATGGTTGACGGAGACCAGATAATGGCGATATGCGGATTATATATGCGCAATCAGGGCAGACTTAAGAAAGATACTGTTGTAGCTACCGTTATGAGTAACCTCGGATTCTTCAGAATGGGTGAAAAAGAGGGCATCAATATAGTCAGGACCAAAGTCGGAGACAGATATGTCCTTGAATATATGCTGGCTAACGGATGTAATCTCGGAGGCGAGCAGTCGGGACATGTGATTTTCCTTGATGAGAATACTACCGGTGACGGGCTTATAAGTGCTCTTCATCTTCTTGAAGTTATTGTTAAATCAGGTAAGAAACTTTCGGAGCTTGCATCTGTAATGCGTGTGCTTCCGCAGGCTCTTGTAAATGCCAGAGTTTCCAATATCAAGAAAGAATACTATATGGATAATAAGGTAGTTGCAGATGCTGTCGCAGAACTCGAGGCCAGATTTGCAGGCGCAGGAAGGGTTCTTATAAGGCCTTCGGGAACGGAGCCTCTTGTGCGTGTAATGATAGAGGGTGATGACCAGAAATTCATCGAAGAAGAAGCAAAGAAACTTGCTGAAATTATTGAGAAGAATATAGGAGAATAATCACAGGTGAAAGTCGATGCGGTAATTCCGGCATATAAGCCGGGGCACGATCTGAGGGAACTGGTAGAGAAACTTCTTGATCAGACCGTAAGATTGGGACGAATTATAATAATTAATACTGACAGAGAGTACTTTGATGAGAAAGAATATCTTATCGCACCTGCGGTTGAGGTTGTCCATATTACAAGACATGAATTTGATCATGCCGGAACAAGGGATATGGGTCTTAGAATGTCAGATGCCGACTATGTGCTTTTTATGACAATGGATGCAATACCTAAAGACAATTACCTTGTTGAGAAACTGTTGTCAGGATTCAGACGTGCGGATAATATTGCGGTAAGCTATGCGAGGCAGCTTCCGAAGAAGGATTGCAACAGGATTGAGCAGATTACGCGTGAATTTAATTATCCGGCGCAAAGCAGGGTTCAGACATCGGATGACATCAAGGAACTTGGAATAAAAGCGTATTTCTGTTCAGATGTATGTGCAATGTATGATACATCAATTTACCGCAGCCTTGGTGGATTTAAGGCTCCTGCGATATTTAATGAAGATATGGTCTACGCAGCAGGAGCACTGGATGCAGGATATGCTGTTTCGTATTGCGCGGACGCACTTGTGTATCATTCCCATAATTATACGGGCAGACAATATTACAGACGTAATTTTGACCTCGGTGTATCGCAGGCCAATCATCCGGAGATATTTGAACGTTTTAATGTTAAAGGAACCGGCATGCAGCTTGTCAGGAAATCACTGGCACAGATATGCCGCAGGGGAACCCCGGCAGATATTATCAGGCTGGTATACTATAGCGGAATGAAATATCTTGGTTTCAGAAAGGGTAAAAACTATCATAAATTATCTCTTGAATCATGTCTGAAACACACTTCGGACAAGGAATACTGGAACAGATTGACTTAGAATTATTTCGTAACAAATTTGTAACAATAAAATTATTGCTCTTTAAAGTGGCTTGATGTATTATAATAACTGGCATCGGATAAACCAGGGGGTTTAGAACGTTGATTAGAAGAAATCAGAAGAAATTTAATACGCTTCATGTTATATTGGACGCGTTTATCATAGCAATTGCATATCTGTCCGCGTGGGCAATTAAGTTTGGTCTGGACCTTGGTAAGGAAAATATCGGCAAAATCGGTATGGATATATATTTTAAGGCATTGATATTCATCATACCGGGATATATTATCCTGTACGCATTGTGCAGCCTGTATACGCCTAAGCGCATGCATGGCCAGCGCTATGAGGTCCTTAATATAATAAAGGCCAATTCATTCGGGCTGCTTATTTTTATATTGATGCTCTATCTGCTTAAACAGATAGATTTTTCGCGAGTAATGATTTTCATATTCTATGTTCTTAATATAGTATATGAGATTGCGATAAGAGCAGCACTCAGAATGTTCTTAAGACACCTAAGACGTGAAGGCTTTAATCAGAAGCATATTGTGCTTGTCGGATACAGCCGTGCGGCGGAGTCATATATTGACAGAATACGAAGTTTCCCGCAATGGGGATATCATATAGTGGGTATATTAGATGATAATGTACCGGCCGATACCTGTTACCGCGGAGCCAAAGTAATAGGACGTGTGGCCGATATTGAGAAGACGATACAGACCAACGATCTGGATGAAATGGTCATAACACTTGGGTTAAGCGAATATGCCAAGCTGGAAGATGTTGTTGCGGTATGCGAGAAATCAGGCGTTCATACCAAGCTGATACCGGACTATAATAACATAATTCCTACCAGACCTTATACGGAAGATGTACAGGGACTTCCCGTCATTAATATAAGAAGGGTTCCTTTAAGCACAATGCCTAACAAATTTGCCAAACGTGCAATGGATCTGGTGTTGGGAACAGTGGCGTTAATTATTTTTTCACCGGTCATGCTGGTGACCGCGATTGCGGTTAAAATATCATCCAAGGGACCGGTTATTTACAAACAGGTCAGAGTTGGCTTGCACAATAAGGAATTTGAGATGTACAAGTTCCGTTCAATGTGTGTGCAGACTGACGGACAGGACGCGAAGAAATGGACAACAAGCACAGACGCAAGAGTTACGCCGGTAGGTAAGTTTATCCGCAAGACAAGTCTCGATGAACTGCCACAGCTTATCAATGTTCTTAAAGGTGATATGAGCCTCGTCGGACCGAGACCGGAAAGACCGTTCTTCGTAGAGAAATTCAAGGAAGAAATACCACGTTATATGATTAAACATCAGGTGCGCCCGGGAATGACAGGATGGGCACAGGTGAACGGATACCGCGGCGATACTTCGATAAGAAAACGCATAGACTGCGATTTGTATTATATAGAGAACTGGAGCCTGCATTTCGATATAATGATTCTGTTCAGGACGGTTTTTAAAGGATTTGTTAACAAGAATGCATATTAGGGGCAGAGAACGAAAGGATTACTATCATGGCAAAATACAGAGATTTCGATGACGATTATGAGTATGAAGACGACAAATATATATACGAAGATGAAAAGACACCGGGACACAGAAATGTGAATGATTATTCTGTTGAGGAGAAAAATGATCAGAAATCTGTCCGCCCGCGTAAGAAGAAAAAACGCAAACGCTGGGTCATGATTCTTATATTTGCTATAGAAATTATCCTGCTGCTGGTGCTTATCACAGTATGGTATGTGGTAGGCAAACTTGAGATGATTGAAAGACCTGCAATAGACAGGGATGCGATAGTTATAAACAGGGAACTCGATGATGATACGATTGAGGTTCTGGACGGATATACCAATATACTTCTTCTTGGAAGTGATGCCAGGGACAATACGGTTGAGGGCCTTAATAAGCTTGGTGAGAATCATACCGACTCTATAATCATAGCAAGTATCAACAATAAGACCAAAGAAGTAAGGCTTGTGTCTGTATACCGTGATACGGTCCTCAAATTTATGGATACGGCGAACACACAGGAAGTCAAATACAATAAAGCAACCGATGCGATGTTCTATTATGGCGTTGAGTCGGCAATAAGTATGATAAATACCAACCTTGACCTTGATATCAAAGATTATGTGATGGTAAACTGGAATGCATTGATCGATATCGTGGATGCGGTAGGCGGAATTGATATTGAGATAGACGAAAACGAACTTCACTGGATCAATGAATATTTAAGGGATACCGGAAAGAATACGGGAAGAAGTTATACCAATGTAGAAAATACCGGAATGGTACACCTCGACGGAATCCAGGCTACGGCATATTGCCGTATCAGATATGGCGGCGGAAGTGATTTCAGAAGAACCGAGAGACAGCGTACGGTAATTAACCTTGTTGTTGAAAAAGCCAAGAATATGGATATCACCAAATTAAACAGTGCAATTAACAGCGTGTTTGGCAATATATCAACAAGCCTTGATGTCGGTACGATACTTAATCTTGCCAAATCACTTGCAAGTTACACCATTACCGAGTCGTCAGGATTCCCGACGGAAGTGACATATGTTACGACATTAAAGGGTAATACAAGCGACAGGGATTTTGTGCTTGCGAAGGATCTTGCAGCCAATGTAACGGTGCTTCATAAGGTACTTTTTGATGTCGACAATTATGATCCGACACCGACTGTCAAAGATATAAATAAAACAATATCCGAACTCTCAGGAGCATATTAATGTTTAAAAAAATATACGGCAAATGGAGTAAAATTCATATTGCCCTCAGGGGCGCGATTCTTATAGCAGTGTCAGTTATACTGGCACTGCTTATTGAATTATTTTTTAATATCAGGGAATTGAATAATGATTATGTAAGGAACATCCCGACGGAAGAGATTACGGCTGTCAATATGCACTGCGATACGGACGGAGCATATGTATTTGACGGAGATGACTCCGGAAGCCTCGAATTTGATTTTGAGGGATATGCCGGGATGCTTGTTGTAGAATATGATAAAGAAGAAACGTATTTCTCGCAGAATATTGATATAGAATACATTAATGCCTACGGGAAAAAGGAAAGTGAAAGCATTTCTGACATGGCACCGCTCTGGCTCAAACGTTCGTCACATAATATCCGCAAGAATGCATCACACATTACATTGAGTTTTGACCATGATGCATCGTTGAGAATCAAAAATATAACAATTGACAGCAGACCGTATTTTAATATCCACCGCGTTATGCTCTTTGCTTTGGGATTTACGGCAATGCTGATACTGATTCTGTTACGGCATATAATTGCGAAGAAAGTTGAAGTGGGTTTTGCAATTACCGCACTTGCCGCCGGGCTGGCGATAATTGTGACTCTTCCGCTTGTCAGGGTGGGATTTGATGAAGAAACACATTTCAGAAATTCGTACCTGCTGTCAATAGCATCCCAGACCAGGAACGATGATGAAATATGGGAAATGCTTAACGCAAGTGAGGCAAACCATCCGTTAAGATATACGGATACGGCAAAAGAGTACCACGAATTTCTGGAATATCTTAATAATAATTGCAATTATTATGGTACCGAAGATGTCGAACATTACACGGTTACACCGAGACATACGAGCAGCATATCTACGTTTGCGTATGTTTTCATGGCACTTGCAATTAACATAGCCAGGGCATTTAAACTCGGTTTCGGATGGATATATATAATTGCAAGGCTGGCTAACCTTCTTGTATATGTGACGGTGATGTATTTTGCGATAAGAATACTCCGCAAGGGTAAAATACTCATGGCACTTATAGGGCTTCTTCCGACAACGATTTTTACGGCTTCAACGATTTCATATGATCCTGTTGTAACATCTTTTATAATGCTTGGCATGTCATATGTAATTAATAATATGATATATGATGACTGTAACGGCCGATGGTGGCAGTTTGCCCTGGCGGCCTGCGCGATGGGATACGGATGCCTTGCAAAAGCGGTTTACGCTCCATTGATGCTTATGGCCCTTTTTATTCCCAAAAGCCATTTCAGGGATGACAGGACGAGACGCATTGTTAAAGGCGGTTTTATATCTGCAATGATACTTCTGATACTGACATTCATTCTTCCGCTTCTTATAGGCAGAAGCGGAGGCGACCCGCGTGGGGGCGATACAAGCAATGCGGGCCAGCTGCAGATGGTGCTTTCACATCCTGTTTCCTATGCGGGACTGCTTCTAAAATCCATATGGAGCAAATTAGTGTATTATACTATAGGAAGCGAAACTGTGGATATAATGGCATATCTGGGCGCCGGTAAGGCTGTATTTGCAATAGATGCATTACTGGTATTTACAATGTTTACACATTCGGATGATGACAAAAGACTGTCAGCAGGAAGAAAATGCGGTGTTGTGTTTATACTGTTTGCAACGACGGCGCTTATATGGACTGCACTGTACCTTGCATTTACACCGGTCGGCGTAGCATCAGGCATTGCCGGGGTTCAGGGAAGATATTTTATTCCTCTTCTTTTTCCTCTTTTTATGCTTGTACCGGCCGAAAAAATCACTGCACATTTTAACAGACAGTGGTATAATCTTTTTGTACTTATGATGGAGGGGGCAATCCTTTTCTGGGAAATATACAGGCAGATACTTACAGTATGTTCATTCTAAATACGGAGGCTTTATTGATATGAAGAAAATAATCGTGACTGGCTGCAACGGACAGCTTGGAAGAGCAATCAACAGGGAATACGAGAAAAGTAACGAATACGAGCTTGTCAATACGGATGTCGGAGAACTTGACATAACGGATGTGAAAGCTGTTCTTGAACTTACAGATAAGGTGAGACCTTATGCAATTATTAACTGTGCAGCATACACTGCGGTTGATAAATGCGAGACGGATGAAGACAATGCATACAGGATTAATGCGATCGGGCCGCGTAATCTTGCGATAGCAGCTGCAAAATGCGGTGCAAAGCTTGTTCATGTATCGACTGATTATGTATTTGGCGGAGACGGTATAAGACCGTACACAGAATTTGATGCGCCGGCGCCTAAGAGTGCATACGGAAGAACGAAACTTGCCGGCGAGGAGTTCGTAAAGATGTTTGCAAAGGATTATTTTATCGTAAGAACAGCATGGCTTTACGGTGAAGGAAAGAATTTCGTACGGACTATGCTTGCGCTTTCGGAGAAAAATCCTGAAGTTAATGTTGTAATGGATCAGGTTGGTTCACCGACGAGCGCGACTGAACTTGCCAGAGCTATAGTGTCGCTTGTTCCGACGGATAATTACGGCATATTCCACGGAACTTGTGAAGGGGTATGCTCGTGGGCAGATTTTACGGAGGAAATATTCAGGCTTACCGGCAGAAATTGCAAAGTTAATCATATAACGAGTGAAGAATATAAGAAAATGTTTCCACAGTCGGCCGACAGACCTGCATATTCAGTACTTGACAATTATATGTTAAGACTTACCGGCGGATATGAATTTGCCGGATGGAAGGATGCAATAGCGGCATATGTGAGAGATTTTATCTAGTTGAATAAATTGCATATATATGGTAAAATATATCAGTATGTACTTATCTGAAAGGAGATAAAAGGGATGAGAACCTATCTTGTAACAGGAGGAGCCGGTTTCATCGGTTCAAATTACATTCATTATATGTTTCGTAAATATGATAATGAGATAAGAATAATTAATGTTGACTGCCTTACATATGCAGGAAATCTCGAGAATCTTAAGGATATCGAGAATAGAGATAATTATACATTTGTAAAGGCTGACATTTGTGATAAAGAAGCTATAGAGAAGATTTTTGCGGCAAATGATATAGACAGGCTGGTGCATTTTGCAGCAGAAAGCCATGTTGACAGAAGTATCCGTAATCCGGAGGTGTTCGTTCAGACGAATGTGCTCGGAACGGCTGTAATGCTTAACGCGGCAAAGAAAGCATGGGAGAATGAAGACGGAACATTCAAGCCGGATAAGAAATTCCTCCATGTGTCAACCGATGAAGTGTACGGTTCACTTCCGGATGATGACACCGCTTTCTTCTATGAAACATCACCTATTGATCCGCACAGCCCGTATTCTGCGAGCAAGGCATCATCGGATATGCTTGTGAAGGCTTATATAGACACATATCATTTTCCGGCCAATATTACCAATTGCAGTAATAACTACGGACCTTACCAGTTCCCTGAGAAACTGATTCCGCTTATCATTAACAATGCACTTAACGGGAAGAAGCTTCCGGTATATGGTGACGGACTTAATGTGCGTGACTGGCTTTATGTTGACGATCACGCCAAGGCTATTGATATGGTTCAGGAAAAAGGACGTCTCGGAGAAAGATACAATATCGGCGGACATAACGAGAAACAGAATATAGAGATTATCAGGACTATTCTTGAGACACTTAATGAGATGCTTCCGGATGATGATCCGAGAAAGCCTGCTATCAACGAAAGTCTTATAACATATGTTGCAGACCGTAAGGGACATGACAGAAGATATGCGATAGCACCGGATAAGATCAAGAAAGAGGTAGGCTGGTATCCGGAGACAATGTTTAAGGATGGCATCAGACTTACAATCAAATGGTATTTTGAGCATGAGGACTGGATGAAGAATGTCACAAGCGGCAATTACCAGAAGTATTACGAAGAAATGTACAGAATATAATCAGACCAAAGGCAGCGCAGGGGAAATCTCGGTGCTGTCTGATTGTGTCTAATATGATATAACCAGGAGGCAGAATGAAAGGTATTATTTTAGCAGGGGGCTCAGGAACGAGACTCTATCCACTTACCAAAGCAATTTCCAAACAGATTATGCCGGTTTATGATAAGCCGATGATATACTACCCGCTTTCTACACTTATGCTTGCGGGAATAAGAGAAATACTCATAATATCGACCAGAAGGGATATAGGAGTATTCGAGGAACTTTTAGGAGACGGAAGCCAGCTGGGAATGAGTTTCTCATATGCCATACAGGAGACACCGAGAGGACTTGCGGATGCTTTTATAGTCGGAGAGCAGTTTATCGGTAATGATAATGTTGCGCTTGTACTCGGAGACAATATTTTTTACGGACAGAGTTTTTCAAAGGTGCTTGCGCGGGCGGCAGAAAGAACAAGCGGTGCTACAATATTCGGATACTATGTTAAAGACCCGAGGGAATACGGCGTCGTTGAATTCGATGAGAACGGAAAGGCAGTTTCCATAGAGGAGAAACCGCAGGTACCTAAATCTAATTATGCGGTACCGGGCTTATATTTCTATGATAATGATGTTGTTGAAATTGCTAAGAATGTCAAGCCGTCCAAACGTGGCGAGATCGAAATAACAAGTGTTAACAATGAATATTTAAGGCGTGGCGATTTATATGTTGAGACCCTGGGTCGCGGATTTGCATGGCTGGACACAGGTAATCATGATGCGCTTCTTGATGCGGCGGATTTTGTGGCTGCATTCCAGAAAAGGCAGGGTCTGTATATCTCATGCATAGAAGAGATAGCATATAAGAGAGGCTTTATTACAAGGGAACAGCTTGTAAATCTTGCACAGCCATTGCTTAAGACTGAATACGGCAGGTATCTTATAGATATCGCTAATGGATTATAGGAGGCTATTATGGGTCAGATTAAAGTGACAACTTGCGATATAGAGGGACTTAAAGTTATTGAACCGAAGGTTTTCGGAGATGCGAGAGGATATTTTTTCGAGTCATATAATTATAATGATTATGCGGCAGCGGGAATTACACAGGAATTTGTACAGGATAACCAGTCCGCATCTAAGAAAGGCGTCTTAAGAGGTCTTCATTTTCAGAAGAATTTTCCGCAGGATAAGCTGGTGCGCGTTATTAACGGAGAGGTTTTTGATGTTGCAGTAGACTTGAGAGAAGGCTCAAAGACATATGGTAAGTGGTTCGGTGTGGTTCTTTCGGCTGAGAATAAGAAACAGTTTTTTATTCCGAAGAATTTCGCACATGGATTCGTTGTTCTCTCGGATTATGCTGAATTTGCATACAAATGTACTGACTTTTATCATCCGGATGATGAAGGCGGAATTATCTGGAACGATCCGGATATAGGCATTGACTGGCCTGTGGAAGATGAGTCGAAACTCATATTTTCCGACAAAGACCAGAAATGGCCGCAGTTTAAAGATTACAAAAAAGGTTGCTAATTCTGATGAAGTCGATTATTGTCAATTTTAATAAATACAAGCCGCTGTTAAATGAGCTTGTGACAAGAGATGTTAAGACCAAATACCGTCGTTCGGTGCTTGGCGTGTTATGGACTTTGCTTAACCCGCTCCTTATGATGGTCGTACTGTCGGTGGTATTCTCACATCTGTTTAAGTTCGATATAGATAATTATCCGTTATATCTTCTTGCGGGCCAGGTTGTTTTTAATTTCTTTTCGGCTGCAACCACAATGGATATGACGGCGATTATTGATAATGCACCGCTCATTAAGAAGGTGTATGTACCCAAATACATGTTTGTCCTTTCAAGGACTGTTTCGAGTGCCATTAACCTGATGGCATCGTTTGCTGCGCTCATAATTGTTATGCTTTGTATGAGGGCAGAATTGCATTATATGGCATTACTGGGGATACTTCCGATAATTGCACTGGTGGCACTTTCACTCGGAATCGGACTGATACTTGCGGCTTTTGCGGTTAAATTCAGGGACATAATCCACTTATATTCGGTACTTACCACAGTACTTATGTACCTGACACCGGTAATATACCCGATGTCGAGTCTTCCGCGTGCAATCAGAATGGTAGTGCGCATCAACCCGCTCACGAGTATTCTTGAAATGTTCCGTGGATTCATGATATATGGCACATGGCCTGATCTGTTTACAACACTGATGACAATAATCCCAAGTGTGCTTGTGCTTGTACTTGGTTTCAGGGTTTTTTATAAAAAACAGGATGAATTTATCCTGTATGTGTAGAAAGGAGACGTTATGACAGATGATACAATAATCTCAGTAAAAGATGTCTCCATGCGCTTTAACCTCGCCAGGGAGAAAGTTGACAGCCTCAAGGAATATATTATCAGAGCCTTAAGAGGCAAATTACAATATGATGAATTCTGGGCATTAAGCGATGTCTGTTTCGATGTTAAAAAAGGCGATTCTGTTGGACTTATCGGGCTTAACGGAAGCGGCAAAAGCACAATGCTCAAATGTATTGCCGGAGTGCTTAAGCCGACCAAAGGAAGTGTCTCAATCAGAGGAAGTGTTGCTCCTCTTATCGAGCTGGGAGCCGGTTTTGACATAGACCTTACTGGAAGGGAAAATGTATTCCTCAACGGAGCACTTCTCGGACGTTCGCGTAAGATGATGCAGGATGTATTTGATGATATTGTTGAATTTTCGGAACTGCATGAATTTATGGATGTTCCGGTTAAAAATTACTCCTCCGGTATGCTCTCAAGACTTGCTTTTTCAATAGCAACATCTGGAGAGGCCGATATACTTATAGTTGATGAAGTGCTTTCAGTCGGCGATTTCAGGTTTCAGGAGAAGTGCCAGGAACGTATACACAGGATGATGGATAAAGGAACGACAGTTCTTTTTGTATCGCACAGTATAGAACAGGTCAGAGAGATATGTAACAAGGTAGTCTGGCTTGAAAGCGGCAAAGTCAGAATGAAGGGCGATGCGGCAGAAATATGTGATGTATATATGCAGACCAGATAGAAAGGGCAGTTATGAACAGGAAGAAAATAATTTTGTTAATATTTGCCGTAGTGGCTGTTATGGTCGGCGGATATTTTTACGCTTATGTCAAAAAAGACTGTGCATTATATAACACGGATTATACGAGAAGCCGGATGGTGCCGGTGACTGAGATAAGTGACGGTAATGAATTCAGGTATTCATTTATATGCGACTCTGCTAATATTACCGGAATGAAGGTACTTATGGCTCCGGCTGATGCCGGAAAAGTATCGGGTAAGATAAGTTATGAACTTACCGATGAAAACGGGAATAGTGTTTCGGGACAGGAAACATTGAAAATATCCAGGCTTAAAAGCGGTAAATTCACCTTCCTTAACATGGATAAGGTTGAATATACTAAGGGGGAAAAATATACTTTGGTTATAAAATGCGGCAATGATAAAGGAGAAGGTGTTACCATATCCGGACAGCCGGATAATCTGACACCTGCAATCTGCTATACTTATGTTAAATGGGATTTGCAGACAATGGTTATTTTCGTACTTTTTGCTGCATATTTAATAGCATTTATGACAATACTTCTTAGAATATTCAGAAAGTAGGAATTGAGATGAGCGACAAGGTCAGAATGATATATTTTGCCGAATACAGGGCAAGACTCGATAATCCGGATCAGCTTGTTATACATGCCGGAACAAATGAGACATATATGGAACATGCTAAGATAAAGGCATATATTGATGGTGAAAATGTACCTGTCAAGGCAATTCTACGTGACAATACAAGGTCAAGATTCTGCTATAAATGGGATAACCTTATGTTTTCATGCGAATATCAGTTTGTTCTTGATGTTCCGAAAGAATTCAGGAAAGCGAAAGTCGTTGTCACATTTGCATGGCAGGACGAAGTATATATACAGAAATACACAGTATCCGGCAGGAGCTTCAGAAAAGCCGGATATACGATTTCGGGCGCGGTGGATTCTGTGCTTGAAAAGGATTCCCATATCAACGTTACAGGCTGGTGTGCGTATAAGGATCCTGTAAATATAAGCGTGCTAAAAGACGGGAAACCGGCTGACTGCGTTATAGAAAGAGTTTCACGTTCTGATATTTCGGATTATTATCAGGATGATGAATTAATCGAGGACCCCGGATTTAAGATAATTTTTCCTCTGGGTTCAGATTATGAAACAGACATAGTGTTTACATCCGGGAATGAAAAGGTTGTCCATCATGTTGATTTATCGAAGAGAACGGACAGCACCGATAAGAGCTTTGGCAGACTCGCATCAATCGCTATGTCATATATGAAACAGCGAGGCGTACTGGAAACAGCCAAAAAAGTGCTTCGCAAGATTTCACGCGATAAGAAATCAATGGATTACGATAAATGGATTAAGCAGAAGGAACCTAAGAAAACGGTTCTTATGATGCAGCGATCTCACAGGTTTCCCGTGAATCCGAAATTCTCAATAGTAGTGCCTGTATACAGACCTGACGAGAAATATTTTGCTCAAATGCTCAAATCTGTTATGGACCAGACATATACTGACTGGGAGTTATGTCTCGCCGACGGAAGCGGAAGCGGACATGAAATGCGGGAAACAGTCCTCAAAGTATGTAAGGGGGACAGCCGTGTTAAGTATGTTGCACTGAAAGATAATCTCGGAATATCAGGCAATACCAATGCGGCACTTGATATGTCAACAGGCGATTATATAGTTCTCGGAGATCATGATGACATAATAAGACCGAACGCACTGTTTGAATGTACATCCGCAATCAACGAAGACAACACGATTGATGTAATATATTCCGATGAAGACAAATACGACTGTGGAACACGTAAGAGATTTATGCCGCATTTTAAACCGGATTTTTCACCGGATATGCTTAATAACAACAACTATATCTGCCATCTTTTTGTGTTTTCAAGAGAATTATATGAGAAAGTCGGCGGATTTAACAGCGACTATGACGGCTCGCAGGACTATGACCTGATATTGCGCTGTACCGAGAAAGCAGCCAATATAAAGCATATTCCGAAGGTATTATATACCTGGAGATGCCATATGAATTCAACGGCGATGAATCCGGAGAGTAAAAAATACGCTTATGATGCCGGAATCAGGGCCGCACAGGCGCATTTTGACAGACTTGGAATTAAAGCACATGTATCCGAGGGTTACAGACCGGGATATAACAGGGTCAGATATGATATTGAAGGTAATCCTAAGATATCAATTCTTATACCTAACAAGGACCATGTTGACGATCTTAAGCAGTGCCTTGAATCAATAATAGGCATACAGGATTATACCAATTATGAGATTATCGTAATTGAGAACAACAGTACGGAACAGGCTACTTTTGATTACTATAAAAAGATTGAATCCGTATACGACTGTGTCAAAGTAATTTACTATGACGGAGATTTTAATTATTCAAAGATAAATAATTACGGAGCTGCCGTAGCGTCAGGTGAATATCTGCTGCTTCTTAATAATGATACGGAGATGATCAATAAAGACTGCCTGCGTGAACTTGTAAGCTTTGGAACAAGACCTGAAGTCGGTATAGTCGGCGCCAGACTTCTTTATGAGGATGGAACCGTGCAGCATGCCGGAGTAATAATCGGCCTTGGCGGAGTTGCCGGTCATGCATTTGCGGGAATTAAAGGTGATGATCCGGGTTATTTTGCGAGGGCGGTCATTCCGCAGAATTACAGCGCAGTTACGGCTGCGTGCATGCTTGTGCGCAAATCCGTATATGACGAGGTCGGCGGACTTGATGAGCTTTTTAAGGTGGCATTTAATGATGTTGATTTCTGTCTCCGTGTAAGACAGAGAGGATATCTTATAGTATATAATCCTGAAGCAAAATTGTATCACTATGAATCAAAGAGCCGTGGTGTTGAGGATACACCTGAAAAAGCGGCAAGGTTCATGGGCGAAACCAATAACATGATGGAACGCTGGGCCAAAGTTATGGAGACCGGCGACCCATATTATAACCCTAATCTTTCGCTTAAGCGTTCTGATTTTTCCATAAGGGTATGATATGACAGAACAAGAGGTGTTTTGGATTGAGTGAAATCGTTGACAGAATAAAAGCATATACGGAGCGTTACGGCATAGTAAAATTATGCGGTAAAATTGTGGAAAAAGGTACCGGATATGTACGCAATATCGGGAAAACCGAAACAGAAAAACAGATTCATGAAGAGTATACATTTGCACGTAATCCGCTCATAAGCATTATTGTGCCGGTATATAATGTTGAACACGAGGCATTTAAGGCGACACTGGAAAGTGTGCTTGCACAGACTTACGGAAACTGGGAGTTATGCGTAGCCGACGGCGGAGAGAATAAAGTTGATGCAGTGATAGATGAAGTCATGGGCGATGATGCCAGGATAAGATATGTAAGCCTTGAAGCAAATCTCGGAATATCAGGCAATTCCAACCAGGCACTTGATGTGGCATCGGGCGAGTATGTTGCCTTCCTTGACCACGACGATATACTGGAACCGGATGCTTTGTATGAGGCGGCAAACCGCATAGTAAATTATGGTGCGGACATGGTGTATACGGACGAAGATAAAGTCAGTCCGGACCTTAAACGTTATTTTAAACCGTACAGAAAACCGGATTATAATAAGACACTTCTTTTATCCAATAATTATATCTGTCATTTCTGCGTGATTAACAGGAAAATAGTAACAGAGGCAGGCGGATTCAGAAGTGAATATGACGGCGCACAGGATTATGATCTGTTCTTAAGATGCATCGATAAATGTAAAGTGATTGAGCATGTTGATAAAATTCTTTATCATTGGAAATCCGGAGAAAATTCAACCTCCGGCAATCCTTTTAATAAGCAATATGCTTTCGATGCCGGACGCAGGGCACTCAACGAATATACCGGTGATGGCACTGTTGTATGCGAGCTTGACGATCCCGGATATTACAGGGTTAATCTTATCGATGTTCCGGATGTGCAATGTGTAACATCATATCCGTCCTATGACGGAAAAGATGAAGATATAAGAGCGGTACAGGCAGATTATGTAATACTTTTACGCACTGATATGAAGCTTTCAAAGGATTTTGCAAGACTTGCAGTCGGTCGCGCGGTTCTTACGGATGCCGATATTATTGTTCCAAAGATTACAGCCGGAGGCAGATATCTCTATAACGGAATTGCCCGTACGGGCCACGGATATACGAAATCTCTTAAAGGAAGTCCGGCGTGGTTTAAGGGTGATTTTAATATGGCAGCTGTCGACATGGAAGCGGCAGTTGTGCCGAGATATGGAATTATGGTTAAAAAAAGTGCGTTAGACAAGGTGCTTGATTCCGGGGACCGGAATTTATACGCACACAAAGGAAGTACAAAGGGCCTGAAAATGGTATATGCGCCTGAGATTACCGTTAAGATGTAGGAGGTATTTATGAGTAAAGTATCAATTGTAATACCTAATTATAATGGAGAAAAATGCCTGAGGGAATGTCTTGCATCATTAAAAAAACAGGATTACAAGGATTTTGATGTCATTGTTGTGGATAATTGTTCCGAGGATGCCAGTCTTCAGGTGGTAGAAGAGAGCGAGGGTGAACTTTTGCTTGAGGTAATTCCGCTTGATAATAATTACGGTTTTGCCAAGGCTGTAAATGACGGAATCAAAGCATCCGCTTCCGAGTATGTAATACTTCTTAACAATGACGCGGTTGCCGGACGCCATATGGTAGGTGCACTGGTGAACAGACTTGAGAAAGAATCAGATGTGTTTTCGGCACAGGCAATGATGCTCCAATATAACAACAGAAAGCTTATTGACAGCGCGGGCGATTATTTCTGTGTGCTCGGCTGGGGATTTGCAAGAGGCCGCGATGAGGCAGCCTCAAGATATACCGGAAAGTGCGATATATTCAGCGCCTGTGCGGGAGCGGCAATTTACAGACGGAATGTATTTGATGAAATAGGGTATTTTGATGAGAATTTCTTTGCATATCTTGAAGATGTTGATATAGGATACAGAGCTAAGATTTACGGATGGCGGAACGTATATGAACCTGAGGCGAAGGCGCTGCACATCGGAAGTGCTGCCAGCGGTTCAAGACATAATGCATTTAAAGTAAGCCTTTCGGCTCGCAATTCGATGCTTCTTATGTATAAGAATTTTGCACCGTGGCAGAAAGTATTGAACTTTGTACCGGTGTGCGCCGGAATACTTGTAAAGATAGTGTATTTTGCACGAAAAGGACTTGCCGGTGCATATCTTAAGGGAATTTTCAGTTCATTCTTTAAAATGAAGGATGTCAGCAGGACATTAAATTTAACTAAAAACACAATTGCGATTGAGAAAGAACTCTTGCGCAATACACTCAGAAGATTAGGAATATAGAATGGACAGTATCAAATCTTGTATCAAAAAATATAAAATAATTCCATGCCTTGTCATGGTGGCTGTAATGGCTGTTACGGCATATCTGGTAAAATGGTACAGATACGGTGATATAGCGGGCAGATACGGACAGGATGTTATATATTTTTATCGGTATTATGATGTGATTGCATTAATTCTTATCATATCGGCCGTTGTGGTTTATTACCTTGTGTTTGTCAGAAAATCACCTGTCCATAAAATATATCTTGCCGCGTGTATATGTCTCGGAATAGCATTTACGCTTATAATCACACCGAATGCGGGTGCCGATGAGACCAATCATCTGTATCACGTAATGGGTACCGTCAACAGAATTACCGGTGCCGGGGATACGGGCAGTGAAGGTACATATTATGCAAGGCGGACTTTTGCGGACCTTGATCTTGATAAGAACATAAGTGTAACTAATTACATTAAAACTGCCAAAAACTTCTTTAAAACTGCGGGATGCGACGGAAGCGAACTGGTAGAAGTCAGTGCTGATGTGTATAATTACAGCCCGGCAGCCGTGATACTTTATCTGCCGGCAATTATCGGGATATTAGCAGGCCGGATTACAGGCCTTGGCGGTGTTATGACATATACGCTTGCCAGACTGCTGATGCTTGTGGTATATTCGGTAATAACATATATGGCACTTAAGAAAATACCGGTCGGTAAAAATTTACTTGCGCTTATTATGCTTCTGCCTATGATGACATCGAGAGTGGTATGCATATCGGAAGATTGTGTTTTGTATGCGGTTATTTTCCTATACATGGCATATGTTATGAATGCAGTTTATTCGGAACGGACAATAAGACCTGCCGAGACCGTAGTAATGGTATGCGCAGGAGTGTTCATGTCGGCATTTAAGGGTGGAATTTATATTCCGCTTCTGTTATTATTGTTTATGATCCCGAAACGTAATTTCGGAGAGAAAGTTAAGTACCCCGTGGTGGTAGCAAGTGCGATACTGCTGGCGGTTGTGACATTTGCGGCAGTTAATTCCAATATTTTTAAAGATGTGTCATCATCTACATCGGGCAGCGAGAATGAACTTATGTGGACCGAGAGCGAAGGATTTACGTTAAGACGAATGTTTACTCACCCGAAAGAAGCACTTTGCATGCTTTTTAACACATTTTTCCTTATGGGCGGAACACATTACGCCGAAATGTTTGCAAGCGGATTCGGCTGGCTGCAGATATATACATCGGGTTTTCTGACAGCCGGATTTACAGTGCTTATGGTGCTTACGCTTCTTAACTGCGAAGGCCGGGAAATCTGTTTTAATAAGAAACAGAGGATTATTTCACTATCTGCGGCAGCAGTGAGCATATTTATAATAGTTATATCAATGTGGATATTCTGGACACCGGCAGGCTCATCGCATATAGTCGGACTTCAGGGAAGATATTTTATACCGCTTCTGTTCTGTGCAGTGTATCCGCTTAAAAACAGCAGATGTATCATCAAAAAGGATATCGGTGGCGGGATTATTTTTGCCGCGGTTATGTTTCACGCATTGACTTTTTGGGAAATATATATAAGAATGGCAGTCTAAGGAGGGTTTTATTATGGCTGAAAATGAATTTAAATATGAGCTTACCATACTCATGCCGTGTCTTAACGAGGCGGAAACGCTGGAGACATGTATTAAGAAGGCGCAGACATTCCTGTACGAGAACAACGTGGACGGTGAGATACTTATCGCCGATAACGGAAGTACAGACGGCTCAATAGACATAGCACAGCGCAACGGTGCCAGAGTTGTCAACGTCGAGACCAAAGGTTACGGAGCAGCGCTTATTGCCGGATGCAATGCGGCACTCGGTAAATATGTAATAATGGGAGACTCTGACGATAGTTATGATTTTTTACATCTTATGCCTTTCGTTGAGAAGTTAAGAGAGGGATATGATCTTGTAATGGGTAACCGTTTCAAGGGCGGAATTGAGAAGGGCGCCATGCCGTTTTCACACAGATATATCGGAAATCCGGTGCTCTCATTTATCGGAAGATTCTTCTATTCAAGCAAGATAGGCGACTTCCATTGCGGACTTCGAGGATATAATACCGCGAGAATGAGAAGTATAGACCTTAAGACAACCGGAATGGAATATGCAAGTGAAATGGTTGTAAAGTCGACACTTTACGGCTTTAAGATTGCAGAGGTTCCTACGACGCTTAAGAAAGACGGAAGAAGCCACGCGCCTCATCTCCACACATGGAGGGATGGCTGGAGACATCTTAAGTTTCTTCTCATGCACAGTCCAAAGTGGTTGTTCCTCTATCCGGGAATATTCCTTCTTGTACTTGGACTCGGACTTATGATTGCAATACTTGTGGGACATGTATCAATCGGTGGTGCCGGTCTCGGAGTACATACCATGCTTTATTCATCGGCAATGATACTGTTAGGTGTGAACATGGTGATGTTTTCCAAATTTACGGAAGGATATGCGCGTTCAACGGGATTCATTCCGGTCAAGCCGGTAGGAAAGCTTGGTAAATTCTTTACCGTTGAGAAAGGAATCCTTTTTGGAGTTATCCTTTTTATAATCGGACTTGTATGTTCAATTATGGCAGTTAATGTATGGGCGAAGAATTCATACGGAATCCTTGAGGCAGATAAAATGATGAGACTTACGATACCGGCATTTACGGCAATTGTTGTAGGAATCCAGATGATTCTCTCAAGCTTCTTCCTCGGAATCCTTCAGATAAAACACAAATAACGAGGTGCTTATAGTGAGCGAAGAACTTGTAAGTGTATGCATTCCGGCATATAACAGCGGCCGGTTCATAGTAAGGACGATAGAGTCGATTCTTAACCAGACATATAAGAACATAGAAATAGTGGTTGTGGATGACTGCTCATCGGATGATACGGTTGATAAAGTGAAGAGTATCAAAGATGACAGGATAAAGCTCATTGTCAATGAAGCCAATCTTGGAATGAGCCGCAACTGGGATAAATGCGTCCGCAGCTGCAGCGGCAGGTATGTAAAGCTTATACCGGCAGATGATTGTATATATCCGGACTGCATAAGCAGGAGTGTGATAATTCTTGAGAAGCACCCAGAGGTCTCACTTGTCGTTGTCGGAACAGATCTTGTGGATAATGATGATAAAATAACCGGTTCATACATGCACTGGCCCGGTAACGGAATAGTAAAAGGTGCCAGAATTGCCAAGACATCCGTGATGTTGAATAATTTCTGGGGCAATCCGGTGTGTGCCCTGTTTCGCAAAGACGACTATATTGCAACAGGCGGTTTTGATGATGATATACCGTATATACTTGATTTTGACTTGTGGCTCGGATTGTCAAGGCTCGGCGATACGGCGGTCATCAAGGATAAATTAAGTTCATTCCGTGTGCGTAAGGATTCCAATACGGGTGTGCTTATAGGCAGCAAAGGCCGGGATTACACGGCAGAACATGTAAGGCTCCTTGATAAGCATATCGTAGCGCATACTTTTAAGATGAACGGTTTTGAAAGGTGGATTTCAATCACATGGAGACGCCTTCGGAACTATCTGATTGCTTTATTTATTAAGATTAAAGCTTAATTGATAAAAAAATTAATGACTTTTTGTAAATACAGTGGTAATATATACGAGGTAAAGTCGGGAAATATTATTTTATAGGAAGAAAGGAAAAATATATGTCATACCAGGATACTTATAAAGAATGGTGCGTTAATCCGTATTTTTCGGAAGAAACAAGAGCAGAATTAAAGTCAATTGAAGGCAATGATAAGGAAATCGAAGACAGATTCTACAGGGAACTCGAATTCGGTACCGGCGGACTCAGAGGAGTTATCGGTAACGGAACCAACAGAATGAATGTGTATACAGTCAGAAAGGCTACACAGGGACTCGCTAATTTTATAATTAAAGAAGGCGGACAGTCAAAGGGTGTTGCAATTGCATATGACTGCAGAAGAATGTCACCTGAATTTGCTGATGAGGCTGCACTCTGCCTGAATGCGAACAGCATCAAGGCATATGTTTTCCCATCTCTCAGACCTACACCGGAATTATCATTTGCGGTAAGAGATCTCGGATGTATAGCGGGAATAGTTGTAACAGCCAGCCATAACCCTCCGGAATATAACGGATATAAGGTATATTGGGAAGATGGTGCACAGGTTACATCACCTAAGGATGTTATGATCATCGATGAAGTTAAAGCTATCAAAGATTATAATGTCGTAAAGACAATGGACAAAATAGAGGCAGTTAAAGCAGGATTATATAATGTAATCGGTTCTGACCTCGATGACAGATATATTGCGGCACTTAAGAAACAGATCATCAATGCGGATGTTATTAAGGAAATGGGAGACGATCTTGTTGCCGTATACACACCGCTTCACGGAACAGGTAATATTCCGGCAAGAAGAGTTCTTAAAGAAGTTGGATTTAATAAAATATACGTAGTGCCTGAGCAGGAGAAACCGGACGGTAATTTCCCTACAGTAGGATATCCGAACCCTGAAGATCCTAAGGCATTCACACTTGCACTTGCACTTGCCAAGGAGAAGAATGCGGATGTTGTTCTTGCAACAGACCCGGATGCCGACAGACTCGGAGTATATGCCAAGGATTCCAAGACAGGTGAATATATGTCATTCACAGGTAACATGTCGGGAATGCTTATCGCAGAATACATTCTCTCCCAGAAGAAGGAGAAAGGACTTATTCCTGCTAACGGCGCATTGGTCAAGACAATCGTTTCAACCAATCTCGCAGATGTTATTGCCAAGGAATATAATCTTAAACTTATCGAAGTACTTACAGGTTTCAAATATATCGGAGAGCAGATTAAGTGGTTTGAGCAGAATCATACCTATGAGTATATGTTCGGATTCGAGGAAAGCTACGGCTGTCTCGTAGGCACACATGCAAGGGATAAGGATGCCATTGTTGCGGTTCTTATGCTCTGTGAGGCTGCTGCATACTATAAGAAGCAGGGACTTACACTCTGGGATCAGATGCTTAAGATTTACGAGAAATACGGATATTTCAGAGAGACACTTGTATCTCTTGAGAGAAAGGGTGTTGAAGGAGTTGCCGAGATTCAGGCAATGCTTGAGAAATTACGTAACAACCCTCCTGCAGAAATCGGAGGATATAAGGTTCTTGAGTTCAGGGATTATGAGAAAGATATTGTTAAACGTGCTGACGGAAGTACAGGCACAACAGGTCTTCCTGAATCCAATGTTCTCTATTTTGACCTTGAAGACAATGCATGGTGCTGTGCAAGACCTTCAGGAACCGAACCAAAGGTTAAGTTCTATATGGGTGTTAAGGGAAACAGCTTTGAGGATGCGGATAAGAAACTTGCCGGCCTCAAAGAAAGCATGATGAGTCTTGTTGAATAATTCAATATAACCAATGATTATTATCCCGTTCATACGCCGGATGAGAGTATGGACGGGATTTTCTATGCCCGGTATATGAAAATATCACTTATTTTCCTTATTTGCTACACAAAAAGTACACAATTTCCATCTATACTCATAGACATAGAAAGCGATAAAGATTACACCAAAGGAGATGTATTGATATGTATAATGATGAAAATAATTACACAGCATATAACAGTGAGCCGCAGCCACAGCCGCAGCTCACCAAGAAGGGCTTAAGAGCCATGAGAAAGGCTCAGAGAATTGAACGCAGGGCTTCACAGCCTAAGAAAAAGAACTGGTTTGTAAGAGGCGTAGCGATGGTTGTCTGTGCAGTGCTTTTAGGCGGAGTTGCCGGAGTTGCCTGCTACGGCGTAAGTTATGCAGGATACAGCTTATTCCCTATTAAGAACAGCAGCCAGACAGATGCTTTGGCAAAGCCGGCAACTACAGCGGCACAGCTTGGTAATGTAAATGCCAACAAGGACATCACGGCCACGGTATATGATGTATCCGATATAGTTGATTCGGTAATATCGTCCGTAGTAGCCATCAATGGTGAATATACACAGGAAGTTAACTACGGCTGGTTCGGAAGCCAGACCCAGAAGTCAACGGTAAGCGGTTCCGGTATCATAATCGGTTCAACCGATGATGAGCTTCTTATGGTAACCAATGCACACGTAATTGACGGCGTTGAGAATCTTGCGGTAACATTTTATGATGGAAGCAAGGTTCCTGTTGAAGTCAAGAATAAAAAGAGCAGCTATGACCTCGCGGTAATTTCGGCAAAGCTTTCGGATATTCCTAAGGATGCCATTTATACTATAGCAACACTTGGTGATTCATCACAGATTAAAGTCGGTGAAGCAGCAATAGCAGTAGGTAACTCAATGGGTTACGGTATTTCGGTTACCACAGGATGCATCAGTGCAATTGATAAAACTGTAACAGTTGAAAGCACGGAATACAATAACCTTATCCAGACAGATGCAGCCATTAATCCGGGCAACAGTGGCGGTGCTCTCTTCAATGCGCAGGGCGAAGTAATCGGTATCAACTCAGTCAAGATGAGTACAACAGGTGTCGAAGGAATGGGATACGCTATTTCAATTTCATCTGTTAAGGATATCATTAACGAACTTTCAACAACAGATTCAAGAAAACAGCTTGATGATGATGAAAGAGGTTACCTCGGAATTACAGGCGTAAGTATAACAAGCCAGATTTCACAGACATATGGATATCCGGTAGGTGTTGCCATCAGAAACATTACCAAAAACGGTGCAGCAGATAAGGCAGGACTTATCAAGAATGATATCATATGTTCCTTTGACGGTGAAACGGTTGAGACTATAGATTCTCTTGTTGAACTTATGAAATACTATGCCGTCGGAGAGACAGTCAAGGTTGAATATTATCATATGAACTCTTCGGGAGAATATGAGAAAACATCAACTACCGTAACACTTACATCCAATCCTGAGGAATAATTCATAATGAATATGACGCCGGATGCCATTGCAATAATGGTGTCCGGTTTTTTTATCATGGCGACGTTGAATTATAAACGGGAATATGTTAGAATTAACACGATTATTTATGGAGGAATAACTAATGGAAGAGATTATCAATAATAACGATGATGAGCAGAAGGACAATAATCAGAACGAGGATAAAGATTTTGAAGAATATGAGAAAATCTGTTATCTGTGCCACAGACCGGAGAGCAAGGCCGGCAAGATGATCGAACTTCCGCAGAATATATATATCTGTGCTGATTGTATGCAGAAGACATTCGACAGCATGAACGGACCTGGCGGATACGATGACCTGATGAAGATGAGCGGTATGCCGGGTATACATTTTATGAATCTCTCGGATTTCGGCGATATGCCGGAGCGTCAGAAGATTAAGAAGAGAAAGAAAGGCGATAATCAGATACCGCCGATAGACCTTAAGTCAGTTCCGGCACCTCACGAGATAAAGGCTATGCTTGACGAATATGTAATCGGACAGGAATATGCCAAGAAGGTTATTTCCGTTGCCGTTTACAATCATTATAAGAGAGTTGCCACGAATACAATGGACTCCATCGAGATTCAGAAGTCCAATATGCTTATGATAGGACCTACAGGTTCCGGTAAGACATATCTTGTACAGACGCTTGCAAGACTTCTGGATGTGCCGCTTGCGATTACGGATGCCACATCACTTACCGAGGCAGGATACATCGGAGATGATATTGAGAGCGTTGTATCGAAGCTCCTCGCAGCAGCCGATAATGATGTTGACAAGGCTGAGCGCGGTATTATTTTTATCGATGAGATAGATAAGATAGCCAAGAAAAAAGAAACTCGTAACCGTGATGTCAGTGGCGAATCGGTACAGCAGGGTCTTTTAAGAATACTTGAGGGAAGTGATGTTGAGGTACCGGTCGGAGCCAATTCCAAGAATGCCATGGTTCCGCTTACAACCGTAAATACAAGAAATATACTCTTCATATGCGGCGGTGCTTTTCCTGATCTCGATGACATTATTAAGGCAAGACTCAATAAGCAGTCATCAATCGGTTTCAAGGCCGATCTGAAGGATAAATACGATGAGGACCCGGATATTCTTGAGAAAGTTACATTGGAGGATCTGCGCGAATTCGGTATGATACCGGAGTTCTTAGGTCGTCTTCCGGTAGTATTTACACTTAAGAAGCTTACAGAGGAAATGCTCGTGAGAATCCTCAAGGAGCCGAAGAACGCCATCCTGAAACAGTATCACAAATTATTGGAACTGGATGAGGTTGATCTTCAGTTTGAAGACAGCGCATATGAGGCTATTGCGAAGAAGGCTCTTGAGAAAGATACCGGCGCAAGAGCATTACGCTCCATCATTGAAGATTTTATGCTTGATATCATGTATGAGACACCTAAGGATAAGAACATCGGCCGTGTAATTATCACGAAGGATTACATTGAGAAGAAGGGCGGTCCGGTCATCGAACCGAGAGGTGTCGCTGTTCTTGAAGAACATTAGGCATTATTTTACGGCATGCTCCATATACTAAAATAAAAATGGATTTTTGCAGCGACGTATTTACATCTGAGGAATACACTGAATATATTCTGAGAGACGGATATTATACCAGAAGAGCGTTGGAACCGTATGCAGATTATTGCATTGCGGGAATTAGCGATAAATGGGCAATAGTATCTTTTAATATCAATATGACACAAGAGAGTACCTTTGAAAGACTGGGGTACTCTTTTTTGCCCAAATTATACGGTCTGTCGGATGTGACAGCAGTGAATGCGGCGGGAATCACGGCGGTCAGGCAGCAGCCTGTGCTTGAACTGTATGGCAGCGGAACCTATATAGCTATAATTGACACCGGGATAAACTGGAGGCATGAGGCATTCCTTAACAGTGACGGAACCAGCAGAATTGAGGTTATGTGGGATCAGCAGACCAACAGAATATATTATAACCAGGACATAAACGAGGCACTTGCCGGCGGCGGGGACATTCCGGGCGATGATATAGGACATGGGACTTATATGGCGGGAGTGGCTGCAGGTAATATCAACAGACAGTCAGGATTTTCGGGTGTCGCGCCATACAGCCGTCTGATTGTGGTCAGATTGCAGCAGGCAAAGCATTATCTGCGTGATATATATTTTGTGCGTGACAACGTGCCGGCATATTCCGAAGCCGATATAATGCGCGCAGTTGCATTTGTGTCGGATTATACAGAACAAAAAGGGGTAACGGTATCATATGCTATAGGAATGGGCAGCAATCTCGGTTCACATGCGGGCATATCGCCGCTTGCCGAATATCTTGGTGATGAGGCGGAGAGACCGGGACATTGCGTCACATTGTCAGTGGGTAATGAGGGAAATGAGCGGCTGCACTTTGCGGGCCGCATATCCGGCGATGAAGTACAGAGTGTTGAAATCAAAGTCGGACGGGGCGAGAATGGATTTGTATGTGAATTGTGGTCAATGGCTCCGGAAGTATATACCGTGGAAATAATTTCGCCGGGCGGGCAGATTATCAACAGACTGCCAAGCAGAACCGGAACCAGTACTGTACTTAGTTTTCTTTTTGAAAATACGGTAGTTGAAATTTATTACCAGCTGTTTGAAAAAAGTTCCGGGATGAATGTGGTTGCCATGCGTTTTGACAGTCCATCGGAGGGCATATGGACAATTAATGTATACGGACGTGATCTGACCACCGGACATTACGATATATGGATCGATAACCGTGAATTTTTAACGGATGATACTTATTTCGTGGTATCGGATCCTTACGAGACAGTTACAAACCCTGCCAATGTTCCCGAGTGCATTGCTGTGGCCGCCTACAGCCATAAGGATAATTCTCTTTACCTGAAAAACGGGCGCGGATATAATTCCTATGGCATAATCAAGCCGGATTTTGCCGCTCCGGGTGTGGATATTCTGGTGCCGGACCATATGGGTGCTGCCTCTTATGTACGGCGCAGCGGCAGCAGCATAGCCACGGCATTTACTGCCGGTACGGCAGCTCTTCTGCAGGAATATGGCAGCAGAAACGGAAATATGCGTATCATGACAACTTCGGCAATCAAGAACATATTGATATCCGGATGCGGAAGAAAACACGGTATAACATATCCCAACAGGGAATGGGGTTACGGTACATTAAACCTGTATAATTCAATTGATAATCTCCGCCGCGGATAATAAAATAATGTTACGTTGTTCCGGACTTTTGTAAAATAAATTTAAACAAGGTATTGACTTTATATTTTTAACGTGCTATAACTTAGTCATTAAATGAAGAGGCAAAGGTGCCTGATAAAGGCCACCTTTGTCTCTTTTTTTGTTTAGGAAAAGGAGGAAGAAAAATGGGAGATTTTTCAATCATCGACACATTCTGGGTATTTCTGGCAGCAATCCTTGTATTCTTCATGAATCTTGGTTTTGCGGCAGTTGAGGCCGGATTTGCCAGATCCAAAAACACGGTAAACATATTATCAAAGAACTTTATCGTGTTCGCTGTATCATCAATAGGTTATCTGCTTCTTGGCTGGGGCCTTATGTTCGGAGGCGATAACCCGTTTATCGGAACCAAGTCGTTATTCATTCTTGGCTCATCCGACAATTCATTTTATGACAACACGTTAACCTCAAGTGTTCCGTTCTGGGGCAAGGTATTTTTCCAGATGGTATTCTGCGGAACCGCAGCAACCATCGTTTCCGGAGCGGTAGCAGAACGTATTAAATATGTTTCATTCATTATTTTCTCGTTCGTGCTCACAATTATAATATATCCTATCATCGGTCACTGGATCTGGGGCGGCGGCTGGCTTGCAAGACTCGGTTTCCAGGATTTCGCAGGTGACACCGTAGTCCATTCGGTCGGCGGCTGGGCAGCTCTCTCCGGAGCACTCATCCTTGGACCTCGTATCGGCAAATACGGCAAGGACGGCAAGCCTCGTGCAATTCCGGGTCACAATATGTCACTCGCCGTTATCGGTCTTTTCGTTCTGTGGCTTGGATGGTTCGGTTTCAATCCGGGCTCAACAATGAGTTTCCAGAACCCGTCCGATGTAATGCACATACTTTTTACAACCAATGCTTCAGCTGTAGCGGCTGTTCTTACATCTACGATAGCTTCATGGATAGTTATCGGCAAGCCTGACCTTGGCATGACAGTCAACGGCTGTCTCGCAGGTCTCGTCGGAATCACAGCAAGCTGCGCTTATGTAAGCATACCGGTTTCACTCCTTATCGGAGCCGTTGCCGGCGTAATTGTAGTTCTTCTTGTCGGTTTCTTCGACCGCCTTGGAATTGATGACCCTGTCGGCGCAACTTCAGTCCATCTCGGCTGTGGCGTATTCGGTACAATCTGCGTGGGCCTTTTTGCCAAAGAGGGCGTGACAAGTCTTTCTACCGTAAATGGTCTTTTCTACGGTGGCGGCGCAAAACTCCTCGGCACAGAGCTTCTCGGTATCGTTGCAGTCGGTGCGTTTGTATTTGCGGCAGCATCCCTTACATGGTTCGTCCTCAAGAAAACCATCGGCATCCGTGTAACGGCCAAGGAGGAAATCGCAGGTCTTGACATCGGCGAGCATGGCAACATCGCATATCCTGATTTTGCACTCGTAACCGAGATGTCCGATTATGATGACGAGGCACCGGCTGACGAGACAGATGTATCTGCCAAGGTTCCCGTCAACGAGGCTGTCGTGGTCGAGCATCACGAAGCGGTCGACAGCGGCATAAGCAAGGCGACAATCATTATGAACCAGTCGAAATTCTCGCAGCTGCAGGATGCTCTTGAATCAATCGGCATAACCGGTATGACCGTAACCAACGTCTTCGGCTACGGTGTCCAGAAAGGCCACAAGGCATTCTTCCGTGGCGCACCTATCGAGACACGCCTCCTGCCAAAAATCAAGATTGACGTCGTAATCTCCAAGATTCCGGTCAACACTCTTGTAACCACAGTCCAGAAGGTTCTTTACACCGGCAACATCGGCGACGGCAAGATATTCATCTACGACGTTCGCGATGTCGTCAAGGTCCGCACCGGCGAGCACGGATTCGACGCACTGCAGGATGAGGAAAAATAAATAGAAAAACCAATAAAGAGTCTGTCCCGAAAAGAGGAACAGGCTCTTTTGTGTGTGGGGAGAGCAAAGAGAAGCAATCTCTGGGTTCTTATCTCTTCACACGCTCTTGATTTCTAATGACAGCGTGGCATTATGCGATATCGGTAATTTGGTGGTATACAATATGATATATTCATACTTTTTAAGTCAAAATCAGCAATTTGGTGTGAATTATTTGCTATATGAGATACTGATGTATGGTAATATATGAAATTAGTTATATTAAAAAATATGAGAAATTTGATATATTACAATGCACGACCTGTCAAATTGACACCAAATGTCCCCCAAAATGCAAAAAAGTGCGAATTGGGAAATTAAACGTATTAGGTGATTAAATGAAAGTCCTGTTTAATGGACATATAAAGAGATAAAATACAGATGTGAAAGGATTTAATAGTCTTATAACCATGATAGTTACAGACATAGTTCCATAATGTTGCTATTAATGTGTAGAATATGATTTAATTAAATCTTTACATTCCAAATTGATAAGATTTCTTTTTTAGAATACATCAGGTTGGAACTAAATGCAAGAAGAAAAAAGTAATCCTATTTATTTAAATCATATTGACAGATGAATGCAACAGTGTTAGCATATGATTTATACCAATACATGGAAAGGAGGAGTGCTATGATACAGATGAGTCTGGAGTTTGAACTTGAAATGGCAGAAATACCGTTGGAGTATGAAAGGGTTTTTGTAAGCTTTCTTAAGGCGGCCTGCAGTGGATATTCAGAGGAAATGTTTAACGAGTTGTATGGCAGTAATAAACCGATCATCAAGACATACACCTTTAGCGTGTGTCTTCCGGGAGCAGAATTTGACAGCGATATTATACGGCTGAAAAATAATCGTATAAAGATGAGTTTTTCAAGCTGCGATATGGGACATACAATCGAGTGGTTTAATGCATTTCAACTCATGAAGTTTAAGAAATATCCAATGAACAGAAATTCCATGAAGCTGGTTTCCATACGGACGTATAATTGCAGACAGGTCACCGAGCAGGAAATCGTGATAAAAATGCAGAGTTCATTGGTTGTAAGAAAGCACGATATTGAAAAAAATACCGATGAATATCTTACATATAATAACCCGCATTTTTCAAGTGTTTTAAGAGAAAACACAGAGTTTTTCCTGAAGAAAATGGAATACGATATTTCAACCGAGGGATTCAGCATTATTCCAATCAAAGCCAGAAAAATTGTTGCGACATGTTTCGGAAGAAGGATTGATGCCAATATAGGAATTTACAAATTAACCGGTTCGACAGAACTGTTGAATTTGTTGTATCTGTCAGGCATTGGAGCGCGCCGTTCAGAGGGACATGGTAAATTTGAGATTATGATGTAAGGGAGGTGATATAGTTGGAAAGATACTATATAACAATGGGTAATTTTCTTAAAAATGCCGGCATAGTTGCTTTAAAATACATGTTGGATATGTCTTCGGCAGTCGAAGGAGAAGATTACGGAATCAGCGATGATGAGCAAAGCATATGGTTAAATATCAATTTTGCGGTGTCGGCGGATTGGACAGATATGTACTTTAAAGCATGTATAGAATGTTTTGGAAAGTATACGTCATATACCCGGATTCTTCAATATATTCGGGAACTTGTAGTAGAAATTCGCATGGAAGATTGGAAAGCAGACAAGAAAGTCAAGGAGAATCTTAAGTTTATCAATGATAAATTGCTTGCCAACAGTATAAAAAGCGGTTTTGAAAATATTAAAAACAGGATATCGAATCCTGAGACATATCTGAAATTGAAGGTATCCAAACTGAATGCAAATATGTCAAAAGAAGAGTTGATTAACCGGCTTGAAGAACTAAGGATATTTTTGGAACAGCCGGAGTGCAGGGACACTTTTATCATGAAAGGAGTTATATATAATTATATTAATAAATTCTGGACGGGTAAGTGTTTTCTAAATCGCCAGGCAGCAGCTAAAAATATGTGGGAAGAATTTGACAAAGATTTTTCAAAGCCATTCAAACGGTACTTTGAGACGGATCACAGTAAAGCCAAGGAAATATGCATTGAATGTACAGAACCGGTAAGTGGCAGTGAGAAGGTTTCTATAGCTTTTATGAATGATGTGGCAGACGATCTCGCAAGAAAGACATCTGCATTCTGGAATTGCAAAGTGGATGCGTTCTTATGTCCGGTATGTGCCTTTTTGTATGCTTCAAGTCCTTTGGGGTTCCGGCTTTCGGGAAATAAATTTTCGTTTATAAACACCAATACTTCAGTCTGTTCACTGGTTGCAGCCAATAGCAAGCATGGAGAATACAGTGAAGAGACTCCGAAAGGTGAAGATGAAAAGTATACGGCATGGTTTGCAAGAATGCTCAATAGGATATTACATGATAAGCTGGACGAGCTTAATAACATACAAGTGATTATAAGAGGTACACAGGAGCCCGATAAATATGAGTTTGCGGTAATAAGCCGTGATGCATTGCTTATTCTTAAGCAGGACAATGTCATAAAGGCATTGGAACGTCTTGGGGAACATCCATATATCAAAGACGGAAATGACTATTTGAATGTTCATGAGCAGGTGGTTATGAATGTTCTCAAATTCAGAAGTCAGAAATTCCTGTTGAACAAGGTATTAAGGCTGTCTATTGATAATTCGGGTGTAATTGCAACAGCATATTGGGTATACAAGGTATTGCTTTGGACTGATATAGTACACAATAATAAAGAAAATGGAGGTAAAGTTGAGATGAACAGAAATTCGGTTATGAACAGCGGATACGAGTTAAGAAAAGCACTTCTGGCATCCAAAGGGGCCAAAGACGATGACTGTATCAGAGGAACGATTTATCAGTTGATAAATGCGATCTCAACCGGAAACAGCGGAAAATTTATGGATGTTGTATTACGATTATACAGCTCATGTAAAGTACCGGCAGAGGAGAAAGGGCAGAGCCAGCTCTTAGTTCCGAGAGAGTTTGTGAATATAATGAACAATCAGGAACTTTTTGAGGAATACGGATATGCGTTCCTTTTAGGACTTAAAGGCAGTAACTCTAAATTTAATGACAAAGATAAAATGGAGGTAGAAAATGGAAAATAAAGGTTTAACAATAACAATGGTATTTTTGGCAGAGAGTGCAAATTACGGAGAGGGTATAGGTAATATTTCCACACTTAAGAAAATGACAAGAGGAAACTATGAGCAGTATTCCTATATATCAAGACAGGCACTCAGATACAATATAATCCAGCAACTTGGATGGGATAATACTCCGGTGGACAGTAAGAGCGGAGTGGTTCAGTTTGCACCGTCGGCAGCAATAGATCAATACCCGGAAATAGACCTATTCGGATATATGAAAACCACATCCAAATCGGACGATAACGAAAAGGGAAAAGCTGCAACGAGAAGTGCTGTTGTAAGATTAAGCAATGCGATAGCTCTTGAACCATATAAGAGTGATATGGAATTTCTTACCAATATGGGGATGGCGAGAAGGGATAATCTTGAAAACGTAATAGCACAGAGCGAAATTCATCGTGCGTATTACGCATATACTGCATCGATAGATTTGGACAGAGTTGGAATTGACGGCAATCTGGAAATATCATCGGAGGACAAGGCTAAGAGAATAAAAGCTTTTCTTGATGTGGTTCTGTACTTATACAGGGACATTAAAGGAAGAAGGGAGAACCTTGCACCACTTTTTGTTATAGGAGGTGTGTATTCAAGGAAAAATCCATTTTTTGAAAACAGAATCCGTATAGACAGAAATAAAATAAATGCGGATACGCTGCTTGAAATAATGAACAGCAGTGAAGATGTAAGAAAGTCTACTGTTGCAGGTATTGTCAGCGGATTGTTTGACAATGATAAAGAACTTAAAGACAAGCTGAATGCCATGACGGTTGCAGAGGCATTTGATGAGATTAAGAAGAAAGTGGATGAATACTATGGGGAAAGCAATTAGACTTGAATGTTTTCAGAACCTTGCTAATTACAGAAAGCCCAGCAGTTTCATTATAAGGGAGTCATTTCCGCTTCCGGCTTATTCAACCGTAATGGGAATGATACATGCGGCATGCGGATATACAGAGCTTCATAGAATGAAGCTTTGTATACAGGGTGTGAATAACGGAACGATATCCGAATTGTATACTAGATATTCTTTTTCATATGGAACCAAATATGAGGCAACCAGACATCAACTTTGCGTAAAAGATGATAAAGACTACGGCGTGTTCAGGGGTCCGGCCAATGTTGAACTTGTATGTGATAATCATATGGTCATACATATCGTACCTGAAGATGAGAATGACTTTGATACGATATACCAATCATTGCTAAAGCCGTTGAATTATTTGTCTTTGGGACGGTATGAGGATCTGCTTGATATAGAGTCGGTAACAGTGGTTAATCTTACGGAAGACGAAGAAGTGATAACCGGAAATAACATATATATACCGGTTGACAGCACGGATTCTGATGGAGAACTTCTGGTGGGACCGGGAGAGGGATATACGGTATATTCCCTAACAAAGGAGTATGAGATTATTAACGGATACAGACGTTGGAAGCGTGATGGAGGAATTATTAAAGCCTATCATTATCCAAAGGGAAAGGCACTCGGACAGGCGCTTGTTGATGATTCGCCATACAGGGACGTTGTAGTTCTGGCATAGGTTATAATTAAATAGAGACACTGTGGAATTATTATGTATAAAGAGGAGTTGATAAAATGGAGTTTTGGGCCAAATCGCAGGGAAAGAGTATAACAGATAAGGATATATCCAGGCGGACTGATAATGTCAGGCGTTTAAAGGAGCTCCTTGGAAACGAACTTGAACCGGATGAATGGAAAGCGGTTGAAAGTGAGCTTAATGACATTATCAGTCGAAACGGTGAAGCGCCTGTGACATTAAAAAAACATCTGGAAGATGTCACAAAATGTGCGGAAGATTTTTTCGATATATATGGCAGGTATTTTACGGAAAAGGAAAAGAGGCTGACAGTTGAAGCCTGCAGAATACACGATATAGGAAAGCTTAATAAAGTTTTTCAAGTCAAAATCGGTAACGGCTGTCTGTCTGGTAAGACAGAGGATATACCGCATGGCTTTTTAAGTGCAATTTCTGTCAGCAAAAAAGAGTTTCTGAGCAGGTTTCCGGAATGTGATATGTCTGATTTTAAGGCATTTATCACAGCGGTATATTATCATCATACAAGGAAAGACATCTGGACGGATGAACAAATTAAGGAATATTGTGAGAAATATTATATAGATTTTCTCAGGAAATACAGGGATGATGAAAATGTAAAGGTTTATCCTTCATACAGAAATAAATTATTGTTCGGACCGGGCCGATACGGAATAGCAGAGGGTGATTGGGAAAAATATGCGCTCATAAAAGGATTGCTGAATAAATTTGATTATTCGGTGAGCGCGGGATATGTAGAATCGGAGAGAAACAGTGATCTGGCAGACAGACGGCTTAAAGGTAACATTTATGATGCTTTATGCGGTAAAGGCCTAAGATCAGTACAGAAATTTATGAGTGATAATTGTGATAATAATGTTGTTGCCGAAGCGCCGACGGGTTCGGGTAAGACAGAAGCAGCGCTGCTTTGGATTAACGGTGAAAAAGCATATTATACATTACCGTTACAGATATCTTCAAATGCTATATATGATCGTATTAAAAAACAATATGGTTATGATGATGTTTCATTATTACATGCAGACTGTATGCAGAAATTCATAATAGATGGAAGCAAAGAAAATGCCTATATAAAATACGAGCGGGCAAGATTATTGTCAGAACCATTAACCATATGCACTGTCGATCAGTTATTTAAGTTTGTATATAAAGCATTGGGAACGGAAATATTTGCGGCAACATTAAAATACTCTAAGGTAGTATTAGATGAGATACAGTCATATTCACCGGGATTAATTGCAGCGTTGATTTATGGATTGAAAATGATTACCGACATGGGTGGACGGTTTGCAATCATAACGGCGACATTGCCTCCGGTGATTAAATATTTTATGGCTAGATATGGTCTTATTGAAGGGGAGAAGTATGTATATAATGATTTCTCCGGAACCAATACAGATAAGCGACACATGGTGGATATGTATAATGGTCCGATAAATACAAGTGCCGTTATTGATGATGCCCGGAATAAAAAAGTGCTGATAATCTGTAATACGATCAAAAGTGCACAGAATATATATGCTGAGTTGAAAGAAAAGTGCGGTAACATCCATATGCTGCATTCGCATTATACCAAAGAAGACCGACGAATGATTGAAGAAAGTCTTACAGTTTTCTCGGACGATGTTGATGCTGTAGGTATATGGATAACAACGCAGATAGTTGAGGCCAGCATGGATATAGATTTTGATGTGCTTTATACTGAAATGTCCACGGCCGACAGCCTTTTACAGAGAATGGGAAGATGTAACAGAAGATATAGATATACGCCGGAAACACCAAATATACATGTGTACTGTACCGGAAACCATACCGTATATGATAAAGAGATATATCAACGTTCTATTGATAAATTACAGTCATATCTTGGTGCTTTTTTTATCGAGGCAGATAAGAAAAAATATATTGATGAAGTTTATTGTGTCGATGAGCTTAGAGAAACAGATTATTTCAAGAAAATAGAGAAAAAACTTAGTTTTTTTAACAATCTCAATCCACTTGATTATTCAAAGGAACAGGCTGATGAGAAATTCAGGGATATTCAGAACATATCGATAATTCCGGAAAATGTTTACAATGCCAACAAAGAATTGCTTGATAATTGCTTTGACATGTTGGGTGATAGGTATACCGGAAGGGAGACCAAAAGAATCCTGAGGGAAAAAATTAGAAACAAAACTATGTCGGTCAATAAGTGGAGAGGGGGTATACTGCCAGATTTTGTAGATAAAAGCGCAATAGGTAACGAAACATTAGATATTCACAGGGCTATATGCAAGTATGATTTCGATAAGGAAGGATGTACCGGGCTGGGTCTTTTTATAGAGAAAACAGATGACGGTATATTCTGGTAGAATGTGAGGATAAAAGTATGGACAGCGAAATTACAGGTATAATGGTGTATTATTATTTTGTGTGTAAGAGGAAACTGTGGTATTTTTGTCACGGCATTCAGATGGAAGCGGATAACGAAAATGTCCAGCTTGGAAAGCTTCTGGATGCTTCAAGTTACAGTAGGGATTCCAAACATATACTGATTGATAATATCATAAATATTGATTTTATCAGAGAAAAAAACGAAGTGCATGAAATCAAAAAAAGTAAAGCTATCGAGGATGCAGGGATATGGCAGTTAAAGTATTACCTTTATTATCTAAAAAATAAAGGCATCAATGATGTAACAGGAAGTATAGATTACCCGCTCCTAAAAAAGAAGATACATGTGGAATTATTAGAAGAAGATGTCAGAAATTTGGAAAAAGTTTTAAAAGACATACAATGTATAAGAGATACAAATACAAACATAGAACTTGAAAAAAAGAGCATATGTAATAAATGCGCTTATTATGATCTATGTTTTGTATAACGGTAAGGAGGTTTAAAGTGAAACAGAGTTTATACATATATAATAACGGTGATTTAAGGCGTAAAGACAACACTCTCCAGTTTACAAATTACGAAGGAACCAAAAGGGATGTTCCGATAGAACGTATTTCTGATATATATGTTATGTCCGAAATGACTTTTAATACACCCTTTTTCAATTATATAGCACAGTATGGTATTTCTATTCATTTTTTTAATTACTTTAATTTTTACACAGGTAGTTTCTACCCAAAGGAAAGCAATCCGGCAGGGGCAATTCTGGTACAGCAGGTAGAGCATTATACGGATCATGAAAAGCGACTTAAGATTGCCGTCAGAATAATACAGGCTGCGGCGTATAATATTTACCGAAATCTAAGGTACTATAACGGAAGAGACAAAGATGTATCGGTGTATATGAAGGATATAGATGATATCAGAAATCATCTTGACAGAGCAAAAAGCATAGAGGAGTTAATGGGTATGGAGGGGAATATAAGAAAAAGGTATTATGCCGCGTGGAATGCAATTATAAATCAGAATATAAATTTTGAAAAGCGGGTAATGCATCCACCGGATAATATGATAAACTCATTAATTTCCTTTGTGAATTCTCTTGTATATACGAGGATTCTGAGTGAAATATATCACACGCAATTGAATCCAACAATAAGCTATCTGCATGAACCTGGTGTGAGAAGATTTTCTCTCTGCCTTGATTTGTCAGAGATTTTTAAACCACTTATAGGTGACAGATTGATTTTTTCGTTATTAAATAAGAACCAGATAACAGAAGATTCATTTACAGAAGAATTGAATTTTTTACATTTAAAAAAATCAGCTTCGCAGTTGATTGCATCAGAGTTTGAAAACAGAATGAAGCAGACGATTATGCATAAGGAAATTGGTAGGCAGGTATCATATCAATATCTCATGCGGTTAGAGTGCTATAAACTGATAAAGCATCTGCTAGGAGAAAAAGAATACGAAGGGTTCAGAATATGGTGGTAGGAAATGTATGTGATAATGGTGTATGATGTGTGTCAGAACGACAATGGACGTAAAAGGTGGTCTCATATTTTTAAAACCTGTAAAAAATATATGTCCCATATTCAAGATTCGGTATTTGAAGGTGAATTGTCCAATGTACAGTTGACAAAAATGCAGAAAGAATTAGAGCCCTATATTGATGAGACGCAGGATTCAGTAATTATTTTTAAAAGCAGGCAGCAACGATGGTTGGACAAAGAATTCTGGGGTAAAAAGGAAGATCTGACGAGTTTTATGCTTTGACTGTCGGTACGTAATATTGTACAATAACAGGGAGATCGACAATCCTTATTTTATCGGTGCTAATCCAGATATTGCCGGAACATGTGAATATAAACATAATTGATGTCTGCTTGGTCGACAGAAGTGCAACGACTATTCTAATATATATAAGGCTTCTGAAGATCTGGGGTTGAAATAGATACATAGTGGAATGTAAATGTGAATCATCAAGAATGTATGCTGATGCAGATGCAGTTGAAATAGATACATAGTGGAATGTAAATGACCATATAATTCAAGGTCAGTGTCAATATACAGTGTTGAAATAGATACATAGTGGAATGTAAATAAAAATTGAGTAAAAAAAATTGGCTTGACAGCGAGTTGAAATAGATACATAGTGGAATGTAAATAGCAATTTAATAGTATGTAAATTTCGTGGTAGACAGGTTGAAATAGATACATAGTGGAATGTAAATGAGACTCACGTTATTATCAATCATAGAAGATTGTAAAGTTGAAATAGATACATAGTGGAATGTAAATAAGTTTTTATCGTTGGTATATACAAGGGTGTAATCGGTTGAAATAGATACATAGTGGAATGTAAATACATTCCGCAGTTGGCACAAGCGCTTAAGAACCTTAGTTGAAATAGATACATAGTGGAATGTAAATGATCATGTCAGCGTTCAGTTATAAGCATGTGACAGTTGAAATAGATACATAGTGGAATGTAAATAGAAGGCAAACAATTATTTCGGACTTAATAACTACAAGTTGAAATAGATACATAGTGGAATGTAAATTAACTCAGCACTCAGTGCATATGTCAGTGCAGCACAGTTGAAATAGATACATAGTGGAATGTAAATTCACATGGCAGGAGCTGGCGGACTATTATCAATCGGGTTGAAATAGATACATAGTGGAATGTAAATAACATCTGTCGTCATCGCTCAGGCGATATTGGAGAGTGTTGAAATAGATACATAGTGGAATGTAAATTAATATATCCAGCTTTTAAAATATGAGAAGAAAGGGGTTGAAATAGATACATAGTGGAATGTAAATGATGAAGTGTATGATATGTGTGTTCAAAATAAAAAGTTGAAATAGATACATAGTGGAATGTAAATATTAACAAAATCGGAAAGAGTCCAGCTAGAAGTAGTTGAAATAGATACATAGTGGAATGTAAATGAAGTTTAGACGGCGGTGCCGCTACGAAAAACTCCGGGTTGAAATAGATACATAGTGGAATGTAAATCTGATTATCACTAGTCATTGTCGAACACCTCTCTTGGTTGAAATAGATACATAGTGGAATGTAAATCTTGAACAGAGAAGCACTGTAGGCTGGAAAGCAAGTTGAAATAGATACATAGTGGAATGTAAATTAAAATGCTAGCTTAATAACAGCAATAAAACCAGCGTTGAAATAGATACATAGTGGAATGTAAATTACGTAGGGAAAATATTACAATCAATAACATCCTTCGTTGAAATAGATACATAGTGGAATGTAAATAAGGACGCTGATACTATTATTTCTGATCTCGTCAGAGTTGAAATAGATACATAGTGGAATGTAAATTTGATAATTTGCGTTAAACTCTGACATAATGCCTCTAGTTGAAATAGATACATAGTGGAATGTAAATCTCATTACTAGTGACAAAGTCAAAGCACTTACCAGGTTGAAATAGATACATAGTGGAATGTAAATATTGGAAATACGATACTTTCATATTTCATGAATACAGTTGAAATAGATACATAGTGGAATGTAAATGATGATTGGAGGGATATACTTGATGACCTTCACATCGTTGAAATAGATACATAGTGGAATGTAAATTATCTTGTTCCAATAACCCATACCACCACGAATGCAGTTGAAATAGATACATAGTGGAATGTAAATTAACAAGGACATTCAGTGCTGTCTGCGTTAGTGTGGTTGAAATAGATACATAGTGGAATGTAAATAGTTTCAGGTTATCCAGCATGGTGTAATTCTGCTTTGTTGAAATAGATACATAGTGGAATGTAAATTATTAATGGAGGTAATAGACATGGGAATTATAGCAGTTGAAATAGATACATAGTGGAATGTAAATATTGAACGACTTGTTGGGTTTTATTTTTCTCATGAAGTTGAAATAGATACATAGTGGAATGTAAATACAAGGCGAGAAAGTAGAGATATACGAAAGAGACAGGTTGAAATAGATACATAGTGGAATGTAAATACCATCTTCTTGGTCTTAAGATTGGTTTGCAGCTCCGGTTGAAATAGATACATAGTGGAATGTAAATTGATAAACCATGAGCATCCGGATGTATTGTTCATAATGTTGAAATAGATACATAGTGGAATGTAAATGGATGCCGTCTTGAATTCTGAAACGAAAAATTCAAGGTTGAAATAGATACATAGTGGAATGTAAATGACAATGAGATATACATCGTTCCGTCATCGAATAGTTGAAATAGATACATGGTGGAATGTAAATTTTGAAGTAGATATATTCCCGAAATTCTTAGTCGCAGTTGAAATAGATACATAGTGGAATGTAAATGTCATTGCTGATGCCTGACCCACAGTGTCCTGCATTGTTGAAATAGATACATAGTGGAATGTAAATATATTTACATTGGGTGCCGGTTTTGCCGTATTCAGCGTTGAAATAGATACATAGTGGAATGTAAATTATTATACACATGTATGCAACAAAAAGGTCAACAGGTTGAAATAGATACATAGTGGAATGTAAATACAATATCAGTAGTTGCATTATTAGATCCTGGAACAGTTGAAATAGATACATAGTGGAATGTAAATCTTTCTGCTACACCACACCCCCTACACCACCCGTGGTTGAAATAGATACATAGTGGAATGTAAATTAATATTCAAGTATTCTGTAAAGCACACCGCACCGCTACAGCACCGACGAGACGGTTTGAGAACCTTGTAAGTAAATAAAGGTGCAAAGCCTTTCACAGCTGCCTATTGTACCTCATTGTGTTTGAGAACCTTGTGAGTTGTAAATGTCAATATAAAAATGCTCAAAAAGTGGAAAATAAAAATGTACATTTTTCAGAGTGCTGCTGATATGTAATCACTTGATTTTAGAATTTGGAATAATTGAGTTGTTGTAAAACATAATGGTAAAGAAATCATCTGCATATCTCAACAGGAATTATAATTCGGTATGCACAAAAACGAATCTAAAAGGTGATTTCCATATCACCAGGCAGCTGATGTAAAATCGTACGGAATATTCAACAAGACAGAATTTGAAAGTAAAAATTCTTATAAAAACTTGCATTTTTTCAATATTTGATGTATATTATAGATACTAATTGGGGTATGCATTTGTGGATGCATACTTGAGAGAGTCGGAGTAATCCGGCTCTCTTGTTTTATGTATCAGGTAAATAACTCGCTCTAGCATTTCCAGCCTTCCTTCAATTAAAGTCCAGCCTTCCCCTTTGAATGAAATAGTAACAGCTAGTACATATTGACACTAAAAATCTTAAACCTTAAAATGAGGCCAAAATCGAGCTTAAAATGGTATATAATGAATTAAAAGATATTGTTTTGCATGATTTCTGAACATGACTAATAAGTGGCATGCCAGTCGGTTTGCAAAAGTAACTGAGACCCCGCTTCGATTACAGATATGAGGCCTTTGTTTGATCCGACAGATTTCTTGATTAGTGTTTAATTAGTTTTGGGATCAGAATAACCTCATCAGGTTGAATGGGTGAAAGGTTAAGTGCGGATAATAGCTTTTTTTCATCTGCAGAGTCCATTAAATTAAAAGGTGTCTTACCATCAAGGTTGTCACGTATGACACTGTTGATATGACAGCAAACAAGTCGTGTGTCCTCGACATTGAGCTTGTTCAGACTTGTTCCCTTTGGGATGATTCTTCTTATTAATCTGTGATTGTTTTCAACATGAGGCTTTTTCTTCCAATGGAAGCGAATGAATAGTCTTGATGAAGCATTCGCTCAATAACATAACATTCAGGTAAGGATAATTGTTTAGCCATAATAGCTCCTTCCTGATCAAACAAAGGCATCTTAAATATAAGCCTTTGCAAAAGCAGTTGCTAGTTTGCAATCGTAGTTGCAAGCGAAATCAAGCGTTTAAAAAAGCAATTAACATTTCAAAGCCGAATGATGTGACTGAGATAAAGGCTGCGGCAGATAATTGCAATGAGGAGATACATATGGTTGAGCCTGTCAACGACCTGGTCGGATAAAATTCGGCTTTGAGAATATAGCAGGTTTAAAGTCTGCTGATTTCCACCCAGAAGCTTACCTGGCCCGGTTTGCCGACGCGGGAAATCAGATTGGTCATGCGGATGCGCCCGTTGGATACCGGCAGACTGTGAATGTAGTAAGTACCACTGCGGACGCCGATGGACGGACCGGTCTCAGCATTGTAAACCGGAACGGATGAGAGACGGAATGCGCTGCCGGGGGTATACGAGCGCGCGGAAACATTAATAGTGCCGGGTGCACCGGGTGAACTGTATCCAAGAACAGTTCCGTCCGGGGCGATTACATCGACCGTATAAGTTCCGGAAGGCAGGGTGGATGAATCTATGTGTATATCATATGCATGATACCCATTGCCCTTACCTGAGACCGCCAAATCGGACCTGTAAGAGGATGCCTTGCCGGAAAAAGTTTTAACAACCGTACCGTAACGGAGAAGCCGGACGGTGGCATATTCTGCGGCATCATCGATGCCATTCCAGAGCCAGCCGCTTACGCCGGAGTCGGAAATATTATCAATGAATCCGCTATATTTTTTCCGGATGGGCAGGGATGCATTGATATAACGTGTGGGGTCGAGCCAGGTAAAAAGACGTTCGTCGTTCAGGGAAGAGGATGTCTTAATGGGGGATTTGTAATTGCGCAGTTCCCAATGAAGGTGGGCACCGTGGCTGCTGCCTGTGTTGCCCATAAGACCGATACGGGTACCGGGCATCGCAGTGTCACCTTCCCTGACGTAGACTTTTTCAAGGTGGGCATAGACAGTACAGAGTGTGTCAGAGTGGCGGAGAATGATGTAATTTCCGTAACCCATGCCTTCACGGTCGGGTACACCGTTGGTGCCGGAGAGATAGTTTACACATTTTATTACGGTGCCGAGCGAATGGGCGGTTATATAATCAATCTGAGACTTGTATTTTACGATATCAATCCCGAGTGCCCAGCCGCGCCCGGTTTTTTTGTTTGATACATGAAGACGGTAAGGATATGAGACCTGATTATCGCCTGTTTCCAAAATACGGCTTTTAGTGTTCGTCATCGGAGTCCTCCTTTACTTCCGGAAGACCAACCAATGAAGTCAGAACGGACATTATTCCGGCAAGCAGTGATGTGGATGCGACCATTCTCCAATCTACATTCTGCAGGGCAAGTGATGTGCCGATGGCTGCTATGGCGGTTTGCGCGATTGACCGGACAGCACGGATGGCCGCGGCTTTGAACCAGAGTTTACGGTTGTACTTGAACATTTTTGAAAAATCCTTTCATGATGAATATGTATGGACTGAGCACTGCCATACAACAGCGCTCAGTAAATTTAATCGTCAAAGGCCGGATTAATCGCGTATATATTTTTGCAATCAAGTTTATCCTGAGTGATATTGAGTGCCTCGCCGAAACGCTGGAAGTGTACGATTTCACGTTCACGCAGGAAACGTAACGGAGCTACTATGTCGGGATCATCCAGAACACGAAGAAGGTTATCATATACGACTCTAGCCTTCTGCTCGGCGGCGAGATCCTCTGTGAGATCGCAGATAGGATCGCCTTTTACCTGAAATTCGCATGCATTGAACGGGATGCCTCCGGCCGCCTGCGGCCATACACCGACAGTGTGATCGGTGTAATATGGGGCGAACCCGGAATTCATGATCTGTTCCGGAGTGAGATTTCTGGTAAGCTGGTGAACCATTGTGGCAACTATCTCAAGATGCGCCAGCTCTTCGGTGCCGATATCCGTAAGCAGTCCGGCAACTTTATTGTCAGGCATTGAATAGCGCTGTGAGAGGTAACGCATGCTGGCACCCATTTCACCGTCCGGTCCACCATACTGGCTGATGATTATCTGTGCCGCCTTCGGGTCGGGGTGCTTGATGTTTACCGGAAATTGAAGTCTTTTTTCATAAACCCACATTATTCCATTCCTCCTTCCCATGGCCAAGGCCCGTCAATCCAGTCAAAACGGCTGTTACATGTTACGTGATATTTGTTGAGGGGACCGTACCATTCAGCATAATTCTGAACGGCGGTGTCATATTCATGGTGTATTTCATGATAACGCGCAAGAGAACGGCAGTCATCGGGATGCGTGTCAAGGTAAAGTCCGATATCATCGATGTAGAATCCCAGCTCCATTATTCTGCGCATGAGAGTGCACTTGGAAGGTCTGTTTGATGTGTTGGTGTTGTTCATCGTCTGCATCCTCCTTTGCCTATAAATGGTTTATCAAGTTCTTTATAGATTGTTCCTTTAATGAGAGCGGTAGAAAGGTCATATTCGGGACTGTTGCTTTTCTGCCAGACAACCCCGGCCATTGCAAGAGGACCGCGTGCATTTACAAAAATATCCTGACACCATTCGCCGGACGCATCGGTCTGTAAGGGAACCGGGCATTGCATGCGTTCCGGAGTGGCACAGGAATTTTCATTACGAGGCTGTACCCTGTTGCATCCGGATGCAAACCTGTTATTGTAATAAGGCATAAATCAAACTCCTTTTGCATATATTGTTGTTTAGTTTAGAGTATGTGGAAAATAATATTCTGTGATAAAAAGAAACGGAGTGTTATTATAATAAATAACACTCCGTAATAATAGCGGTATAATCAGGTCTCCAGGTTCTGCTGCATTACATCCGATCCGATATTGGTGTCAAGTTCATCATTCATATCGGTTCTGAAAGGCGATGCGGCAAGGCCGTTAGCACCAAAAAGAGTCGGTGTGCAATAGTTGCTCCAGCAATATCTTGCGTAAACCGGTTCCTTTACATTCCCGGAAGAAAATTCAATCGAGGAGTCCTTAACTTTGATATCGGCCGGATGGAAAATTTTATCGGCACCGGCAATTTCGTAATATTCAGGCTCACCCTTTAACACAAGACCACCTTTGCAATGTTTAAAAAATGTCTCAATGACATTGCCGTGAATTTCCTTGTGGGTGTATACGGGACCGAAAGCATCCTCTTCATCAATAAGTCCGTAAGGCTTGTACTCGGCCTGAAGAGCGAGGCGGTAACCGACAGGGCCTTTATTGACCGGATGAATTTCATTGTACTGACCGCAGTCCGGTATTACGGCGATACCGGTATTTGCAACGGTGTCAAATACATGCATCTGTGCTTCGCGTAAGATAGGCCAGTTCTTGAAATCAGGGCTTCCGGAATATTTGTGCATAGGGAGCTGGGTTATGATGAAAGTAAGACTTTCGTCTTCCCAGTCTTTACGCCAGAGTCTGATAAGGTTAGTGAGAAGTCTGTCATACATTCTCGGACGCATGTCGTCGTTCTCGCCCTGATAATATATGAAACCTCTAAGCGTGTAAGGGCGGATTTTACGAATCATCTGCCAATACTGTCCTGTAGGACGGAACGGGTTATAATTATTGATAGGACCCGGCCATTTACATTCTCCGATTATTTTCTGGGCCTCAAACCAGTCCGTATCAGGGTGCTCTGAGAATAACTTCTGGGAACGCTCATTCCATGCAGTATCATACACGACATATTCATCATAATCCTTGCGCTGTACATCCAGAGGGATGTCCTTGTTGCGCTCATCAAACTCATCCATATATATACGGGTTTCGTCATCTGCCGTAATGGCTTCACGGCTCATCCAGCAGCTTGCGGAAGTGCCGCCCCAGTTGCATCCGATAATACCGATTGTAACGCCGAGATCTTTGGATAGTTTTTCCGCAAAAAGATAACCTATTGCCGACCAGTCCTTGAAACCTTCGTCATCAGCAAGCTGCCAGTGTGCATTGTCGAAAGCCTCATAATATTCGTCTGTCACATAAGCAAACTTCGGTGTATAGAAAAATCTCACGTTAAAATCACGGTCTTTGACATCCTTTATGCGATCCCAGTCAGTGCAGGATGAAATCACAAATTCCATGTTGGACTGTCCGCCCGCGAGCCATACCTCTCCGATGGCAATGTTATTTAATATAACCTTGTCTTCACCGCATACGGCTGTGAGCGAGAGATTAGTGGCCGCACTCATAGGTGCCAGTTCGGTTTCCCAATAACCGTTGTCATCGGCGGTGGCCGACACGGTCCGACTGTTGAAATCAACTGTAACCTGTCTGCCGGCAGCTACATTACCGAACAGCTTAACGGCCTTGTCGCGCTGGAATACCATGTTGTCGGTAAAGACAGCGGCGAGTATTTTTTTCTTCATAATGACCTCCATATATAATTATTGTATGGGTTCGCCGTAAAGCAATCCCCTTGAGCCGGTGGCGATGTAAAACCGGCCGAAACTGCGGGCATCTCCGCAGATGCAGTCTATCTGGCCGAACATCTGGTTGTCGTTATTGATACGGAGCCATGATGCACCGTCGTCATCGGAACGGTAGAAACCGTACACACCGTCAATAATTGCGGCGGCGTAAATTGATTTCAGGCCACGGAGAAAATCTCCGTCAGGACCTATACCAAGACCGATGCGGTAGAATGTCTTGTTACCATCGGTAATTTTCTTAAAAGTAATTTTATCATCGGTAATATTATACTGCATCTTCCAGATGCCGTCTACCCCAAGCGCCATGTAGAATGTGCCTGTGCGGCCGCGTTCTATGCACAGGGAAGATTTGTCCATTGTGTCAATCAGGTTGAGAATACATTCCGGAACATCATCCGGAACCGGATATTGTACGAATGTATCGCCGGTATCATGACTGATATATATTTTGCGCGTTGTATCGAATGCATACACAATCTCCGGATTAACGCGGTCAGCATATACTTTGGCAAAACCATCCGTCAGGATATTGCCGTCTGCATCATAAAATACAGAATGGCGGAATGTGCGGCCGCAGTCGTGGCTTACAAGCACCGCCACAAGCGGCAGAAAAACTCTGTCGGCAGGTGTCCATATGATTGAATTGCCGTCAGCGGTTATCGTAACCCATCCGGCATTCTGGTTTACCATTGAAATGCGGTGTAAAAGCGTGTCCGTATATTCATCAATGCCGAAAGGAAGATCAAGATGTGTAAAAGTACGGCACTGGTCATTCGACAGAATAAGGCCACCCGTAGTCATGCCGGTCCAGTTGCCCCTTGCGGTAACGACAACGCGATTCGGATTATTGTCCGTGTAATCGGCATTAATACATGTTATATACCGGTTACCGTCTGCGTCGGCAAAAGAATTTGTGCAAGGAGTGTCTGTTTTGGTAAAAGCAAAACCGCCGAGGTCACCGACTGCGTCGATTGCAATCACATCACCGGCGTGCGGACTGTACACATTGATATGCACGGTTTCCTCTATCCCAAGGCAACGGTCGCACCATTTACAGTCGTCAGACGTGAAATTATATGTTCCGAATACACCTGTTCCTGTATTAAAAATAACATCATTATAATCAAACGGATTTATTTTGATATCGCTGAGCCAGTGAATAAGTGATGTGTTACCGTTAAATTCCGGCTTCATATATGATGTATTAAAATAAATTCTGTTATTATCAAGCTTATGGAGATTAACCTTCCATGTATCGCCGTAATCCCTGGATATGAATACAATATCACCACGCTTCTCACTGAGGGTGGAAGCAGCTAACAGACCCGGAACCTGAGGTGATGAGCATATTCCGCCGAATCCGCACTCATTGGCTCTGTCGCGGCTATAGGAATACGGACCGCCGCATGGTGTAATATCATTATATGAACCGAGATGTCCGGATTGATCAACCGGATAGCGGAGTATTTTACCGCCTGCGGCATCACCGGAATCACAGCTGTATCCCTCGTCATCAATCTGGCTTTTCGGACCGTTGCATGATAATGTGACATACAGGTAACGGCCATCGTAATCGTAACGTTCGGCAGTGTAACCCTTCATGCGTGCGCCGTCAGGGACAAGGCAGTCAGGCATCGGCAGTTCTTCCCAGGTGCCGCCGGTATCGTATGATACATATAAGCTATGGCCGCGTGTAAGTCCGTCAGAGGATTTATTGTTAATGCCGGCGGTTCCGAGAACCAGAGTCCCGGAATCCGGATGAACCCAGACAAAAGTACAGTTAAGCTCATTGGCTCTGCTGCCTGCGGCTATTGATATACTCTGCCAGGTCATGCCGCCGTCGGATGTGCGAAGCAGCCCGCCGCGCTGACTTGCAAAATAAAGTACGTCAGGATTATTATAATCTACTACAAGACGCATGCCGCATCCGCGTCCCGGAAAATTTCCGTGAACAACACACGGAAGTTCACTGTAACGGAATGTTTTACCATAGTCACCCGATACGGCAAATATGCCGTTAACACCCGGTTTACGGCGCCAGTCACTAAGTCCGCATGCAATGTATAACATTGCGGGATTATGCGGGTCGAGTGCAATAGCGGATGGATAACATTCGGCCGGGTTAATATGTGTTACATGGTCCATAAGGCTTATCCATGTGTCATTATCATAGTCATAGCGGTATACGCCTCCGATATCCGTGCGGCAGTAAAGCAGGTTCTTACATGCGGGATGATAAGCAAAACCTGTTACATATCCGCCGCCAGGAATAGACATATGACCGTATTTGTATTGAATATTTTTCATAAGCAGAAAAATCTCCTAGTAAATCTTGTATTCTTTACCCTCTCTTACGAACACCGGAATAATATCAAGCGGAGCATCTACAATTACATTCTGGCCGCCGTCAAACATTTTGCCTGATGCGGCATCCTTCCAGCGCGTTCCCGCAGGAAGATATACGGAACGTGTGAATGTCTGTGCTTCCATAACTGGTGCAACAAGAATATCCGGTCCGAACATATACTCGTCTTCGTATCCCCAGCATGTCTTATCTTCCGGAAAATCATAGAAAAGCGGTCTCATAACCGGTGTTCCGTGAAGATGTGCTTCCATCATGCAGTTTCTCACATAATCTCTTAAATTCTCTCTTATGAAGAGGAATTTCTTCATAATCTCGTAATTCTCCTCGCCGAAACTCCAGACTTCATTGTCCTGTCCTGATGAGAATGTGCGGACACCGTCTATATATTCGACTTCACGCTCATAATAAGGAAGTCTTTCACCGTGAAGACGGAATACAGGACAGAATGCTCCCCACTCAAACCATCTTACAAGAAGCTCCCTGAAAGCAGGATCTTTGCCATCGCCGCCTACAAAACCTCCGATATCGCTTGTCCACCATGGGATACCGGCAAGACCCATTGAAAGACCTGCCTGAAGCTGCTCCCTGAAAGCGCGGAAAGTTGAACATATATCGCCTGACCATGTGAGAGTGCCATATTTCTGGCTGCCGGCCCAGGCGCATCTTACAAGGCTCATGATGTCTTTTTCACCGACGGATTTCAGACCGTCATAGAATCCTTTGGCATACATTACCGGATAAATGTTAGTGCACTGGAGCGCCGGGCCTTCATAGTATCTGAATACATCGAAATCATACGGACCGTATTCCGGTTCAGCTTCATCAAGCCAGAAACAGTGGATGCCCTTATCGTAATAATTCTCTTTGCAACGATCCCAGACAAACTGTCTTGCTCCCGGATGTGTTGCATCGAAAAATGTGGTATCACCCATCCAGTTCATATGGAAACCTGAAGCACGGTCGGTCTTTACAAGGTAGCCGCGGTCGTTCATCTCGCCGTAATTGATGGATTTCTCATCAATGGTAGGCCATACGGAAACTGCAAGTTCCACTCCCAGTTCTTTGAGCTCACGGACCATTCCTTCAGGATCCGGCCAGTCACGCGGTTCAAATCTGAAATCACCCTGTCTTGTCCAATGGAAAAAATCAATTACAACAACATCCATAGGCAGGCCGCGTCTCTTGTGCTCACGGACAACTTTCATAAGCTCGTCCTGCGTTCTGTATCTTAATTTACACTGCCAGAAGCCGAGACCGTATTCAGGCATCATAGGGGAAAATCCTGTAGCACGGGCATAATTCTCCTCTATTGCCGCAGGAGTATCTCCTGCGGTTATGAAATAATCAAGTTTTTTGGTGCTCTGTGCAGTCCATTCGGTCTTGTTGTTTCCGAATACAACATTGCCGACAGCAGGATTGTTCCAGAGGAAACCGTATCCTCTGCTCGATATGTAAAAAGGAACACTGGCCTGACTGTTGCGGTGGCAGAGTTCAAGAACGGAACCTTTCTTATCGAGGCTCTTATCCTGATACTGGCCCATTCCGTAGATATGCTCGTCATCAAAAGCTTCAAATCTGGCTGCGAGAGAGTAATCATTGGTTCCCGGAATCGGCTTAAGTTCACGGCCTTCAACTCTTATCGGGACACTGTAGCGGTCTATTCTGTTACGATTGCGCCAATATTCCTCAGTGAGGAGTTCACCCTTATCGTTATAGAAGGAAATCCAGCCTTCAAAAGAAACTTTGGCGGTAATCTTACCGTTGGTTATGGATGCTTCCATGGACGACTGCGAGTGTTTCTTAATTTCTTCTTCGCTGTGCCACCATGGCTCGGTTGTATCAATCTCATGGATATCTATATGACTGTCGGTGCAGGCAGGCTCCACTGTAAGAGCCCAGTTATGTTCATCCATCTTATTTTCCCTGGTCATGCGGACTCTGAGAGAATCCGCGCCCCATGGCGTGATCATTACAACTGCGGAGCCGTATTCTATAAGCAGTGAGTTGTCTTTTTGTGAAAATCTCATAAAAACCTCCATTAAAAACATAATAAATATATGATTTCATTGTACAAAAGTGTCAATATGCTTTCAAGCAAAAAAATTTGATGTTTTTTACAGAAAACTATTGACATTCTGAAAAAGTGTGTTATAGTGTTTATAGAACAGATAAAACAGATAGGAGGGATTTTTATGAATATACAGAAATTTACACAGAAATCAGTGGAAGCACTGCAGGATTGTGAGAAGTTAGCATATGAATACGGTAATCAGGAAATAGATCAGGAACATCTCTTAAGATCACTTGTGGATCTTGATGACAGCCTGATTGCCAGTCTCCTTGAGAATATGGGCGTGGATCTTGCCGTATTCCGTTCGGAGGTAGATGCAGCACTTAATCGTAAGACCAAGGTGTCGGGTGATGTGGAACTCCATATCAGCCAGGCTCTTAATAAGGTATTGCTTTGTGCCGAGGATGAGGCTAAGAGCATGGGAGATCAGTATGTTTCTGTAGAACATATTTTTCTTACTCTTATCAAATATCCTAATAAAGAGACGGCACAGATATTCCGTACGTTCGGAATTAACAGGGATTCTTTCCTGAAGGCACTTATGGCAGTCAGAGGTACGAAGCAGGTTACCAGTGATAACCCTGAGGCTACATATGATACACTTAAGAAATACGGTGTGGATCTTGTGGAGCGTGCAAGGGAGCAGAAGCTCGACCCGGTAATCGGCAGGGACAGCGAGATACGTAATGTAATCCGTATCCTTTCAAGGAAGACCAAGAATAATCCGGTTCTTATCGGTGAACCTGGTGTAGGTAAGACCGCAGTTGCGGAAGGACTTGCACAGCGTATCGTTCACGGGGATGTTCCGGAAGGACTTAAGGATAAGACCATATTTTCACTTGATATGGGTGCAATGCTTGCCGGTGCGAAGTACCGTGGTGAGTTCGAGGAACGTCTTAAGGCAGTTCTCGACGAAGTACGCAAGAGCGAAGGTAAGATCATTCTTTTCATAGATGAGTTGCATACGATTGTAGGTGCAGGTAAGACTGACGGCTCAATGGATGCCGGCAATATGCTTAAGCCTATGCTTGCGAGAGGTGAGCTTCACTGCATCGGTGCCACGACACTTGATGAATACCGTAAATATATCGAGAAGGATGCAGCCCTTGAGAGACGTTTCCAGCCGGTAATGGTGGATGAGCCGTCGGTTGAGGATACCATTTCAATACTTCGTGGACTGAAAGAGAGATATGAGGTTTTCCACGGCGTCAAGATTGCGGATAACGCGCTTGTAGCTGCAGCTGAACTTTCACACAGATATATTTCCGACAGATTCCTGCCGGACAAGGCCATTGACCTTGTGGATGAAGCCTGTGCGCTTATTAAGACAGAGCTTGATTCCATGCCTGCAGAACTTGATGAATTATCACGTAAGGTCATGCAGCTTGAAATCGAGGAAGCCGCTCTTAAGAAAGAGACCGATGAAGTCAGTAAGAAGCGTCTTGCCGAACTGCAGGAGGAGCTTGCAGGACTCAGGGATGAGTTTAACGCCGGTAAGGCCAGATGGGATAACGAGAAGGCTTCGGTTGACCGTTTAAGCCATCTTCGTGAGGAGATAGAAGATGTCAATAAGCAGATACAGTTAGCTAAGCGTGAATATAATCTTGAGAAAGCTGCAGAGCTCCAGTACGGTAAGCTGCCGGCTCTTGAGAAGGAACTTGCTGAAGAAGAGAAGAAGGTTAATGAGAAAGACCTTTCGCTTGTGCATGAGTGTGTAACAGACGAAGAGATAGCCAAGATTGTATCCAGATGGACCGGTATTCCGGTTGCCAAGCTCAACGAAAGCGAGCGTAATAAGACTCTTAATCTTGCGGATGAGCTTCACCGTCGCGTTATCGGACAGGATGAAGGCGTTACGAAGGTAACGGAAGCCATCATGCGTTCGCGTGCAGGTATCAAGGATCCGAAGAGACCTATAGGTTCGTTCCTTTTCCTTGGTCCTACAGGTGTTGGTAAGACAGAACTTGCCAAGACACTTGCACAGAGTCTTTTTGATGACGAGAACAATATTGTCCGTATCGATATGAGTGAGTATATGGAGAAATACTCCGTATCCAGACTTATAGGAGCGCCTCCAGGATATGTAGGATATGAAGAAGGCGGACAGCTTTCCGAAGCGGTAAGGCGTAAACCATATTCCGTAGTTCTTTTCGATGAAATCGAGAAGGCACATCCGGATGTGTTCAACGTACTTCTTCAGGTTCTTGATGATGGACGTATCACTGACTCACAGGGCAGGACGGTTGACTTCAAGAATACGATAATTATTCTTACATCCAACATCGGTTCGCAATATCTTCTTGACGGTATACAGCCTGATGGAAGCATCAGTCCTGAGGCGGAGGCATCTGTTATGAATGATCTCAGAAATCATTTCAGACCTGAATTTCTTAACAGGCTTGATGAGATTATCATGTTTAAGCCGCTGTCCAAGGATAATATCGGTGCAATCGTAGGACTTATGATTGATGAGCTCAATAAGAGACTTGAAGACCGTGAACTCAAGGTTGAACTTACCGATGCTGCAGTTGCCAATGTTTCTGAGAACGGATATGATCCGGTATACGGTGCAAGACCGCTTAAGCGTTACATCCAGAAGACTGTCGAGACACTCAGTGCCAAACTGATTCTCGAAGCTAAAGTAGGACCGGGAGATGTTATACTTATCGATGTTGACAGCGATGGCAGACTAATTGCCCGTAAGAAGTAAAATTTGCTTGATATTTATTTAAATAGATGTATAATTAGAAATTGTAATACAAGATGGGGTGCTTGCAGAAAGCGGGCTGAGATCAGACCCATAAGCTGATTTGGATAATGCCAACGTAGTGTGATTGTATACAATGACTATGTAATTTGTGTGCAGAGGCTCAGTTGGGTCTCTGCATTTTTTGTGGAGATTTATTATGAACATCAGCAGAGAACAACTTATCTTATATGCAGTGACCGACAGGTCCTGGCTTAACGGCCGGACATTATACGAACAGGTGGAGGAAGCACTTGAGGGCGGAACCACACTTGTACAGCTTCGCGAGAAAAATATGCCCGATAAGGATTTTATAAATGAAGCGGTTCCGATAATGGAACTGTGTCACAGATATAATGTGCCACTTATAATAAATGATAGGGTTAATGTCGCAGCCGAAATACATGCAGACGGAGTCCATATCGGTCAGTCCGATATGGATGCGGCAAAAGCAAGGAAAATTCTTGGACCGGACAGCATAATCGGCGTCACCGCAAAGACAGTGGAGCAGGCATTGAAAGCTCAGGCGGAGGGTGCGGATTACCTTGGCAGCGGAGCGGTATTCGGGACAACCACGAAATCAGACGCGAAGCCGATGGATATAGATACTTTGAATGCAATATGCGACAGTGTTGATATTCCGGTAGTTGCGATAGGAGGTATCAATAACGATAATGTTATGAAACTGTCCGGAAGCAGGATTGCGGGAATTGCCGTGGTAAGCGGTATTTTTGATAATAAAGATATTAAAGGCGCAGCCCAATCGTTAAGGGCCAAGGCTTTAAATATAATATCGGGCAGATAAGCCCATACACAGCGGCAGATTGGGGGCACCACCTTAGGTCGCTATACAAAATTAATGCACAAGGAGAAAGACTATGAGAACAGCATTAACAATCGCCGGAAGTGATTCCAGCGGAGGCGCCGGAATACAGGCAGATATTAAGACGATGACCGCGAACGGCGTTTATGCCATGAGCGCGGTTACGGCACTTACTGCCCAGAATACAACCGGCGTAACAGGAATAATGGAAGTAACCGAAGATTTTTTGGCAGAGCAGCTGGATTGTATTTTTACCGATATCTATCCGGATGCGGTAAAGACAGGAATGGTATCATCATCAGGCCTCATTAATGTCATATGTGACAAGCTGGTCGGATACGATGCGAAAAACATCGTGGTTGACCCTGTTATGGTGGCAACGAGTGGAGCCAAGCTTATCAATGACGATGCCATCAGTACATTGAAAAATAAATTACTGCCTCTCGCAACAGTGATAACTCCCAATATACCGGAAGCCAAAGAACTTTCGGGCATGGAAATCGCCTCGGAGGATGATATGGTAAAAGCTGCGGAAGCTATCTGTGACAGATACGGCTGCTCCGTTCTTCTAAAAGGAGGACACAGCCTCAATGACGCCAACGATCTTCTGTGGCAGAAGGGCATGGAGCCGGTATGGTTCTACGGAAAGAGAATTGACAATCCGAACACACACGGAACCGGATGCACTTTATCATCGGCGATAGCATCCAATCTTGCCAAGGGTTATGACCTTACGTCATCGGTGAGATATGCCAAGAATTATATTTCGGGCGCGCTTGCGGCGATGCTTGACCTCGGTAAGGGAAGCGGCCCTATGAATCATGCTTTTGCAATAGAAGGAGAATTTATCAATGAGTGAGAAAAAAACATCCGTTTTCAGTAATGGATTAATATGGTTTGGAGCAGGCGTATCGATAGCGGAGATTATTACGGGTACATATCTCGCACCGCTTGGTTTCACGAAAGCGATGCTTGCAATCGTTATAGGACATGTGATAGGCGCACTTATGATGTTTGCGGCCGGAATGATCGGAGCAAGAGAAGAAAAAAGTGCAATGGAAACCGTTAAGATGAGTTTCGGTAAGAAAGGCGGACTTCTTTTTGCTGTGCTTAATATATTACAGCTTGTCGGCTGGACGGCCATCATGATTTATGACGGTGCGGTTGCAGCTAACGGCATTCTCGACACGGGAATCTGGGTATGGGCTGTTGTAATCGGAGTACTTATTCTTGTGTGGATACTTATCGGTCTTACCAATCTTGGTAAAGTCAATACAATCGCAATGGCGGCTTTGTTTGTCTTATCGATCATCCTTTTTAAAGTCGTATTTTTCGGCAAAGGTGTACGCATTACAGATATAGTAAGCAGCGAAGGACTTTCGTTCGGAGCAGCGGTTGAACTTGCGGTTGCAATGCCTCTTTCATGGCTTCCGCTTATAAGTGATTACACAAGAGAAGCTGCCAAGCCTGTCAGGGCAACAGCTGTAAGCGTTGTAACATATAGCATTGTAAGTATCTTTATGTACACAATCGGAATGGGAGCCGCTCTTTTTACGGGAGAAAGCGATATTGCCAGTATACTCGTTAAGGCAGGACTCGGAGTTGTCGGCCTTCTTATCGTTATTTTTTCAACGGTTACGACAACATTCCTTGATGCTTATTCAGCCGGTGTATCATGTGTGTCTATTACTTCCAAAATCAAGGAAAAATGGGCTGCCGTAGTCGTTACGGTAATCGGTACGATTGCTGCAATTGTATATCCTATGGACAACATTACTGATTTCCTCTACCTTATCGGTTCGGTATTTGCACCGATGATAGCGGTTCAGATAGCGGATTATTTCATATTAAGGAAGGCTGACTCGATAGACAAGGGCTTCAATTGGAGAAATCTTATCGTGTGGCTCGCAGGTTTCGCGGGATACCGCGCGCTTATGCATGTGGACACTCCTGTCGGCAACACGCTTCCTGATATGGTCATCACAATCGTTCTCTGCCTGATTGTGGAGAAAATTGCCAAGGCAATCTTAAAAAACAAATACTAAGACACTTTGTCCTCTTTCGGACAGGGTGCGGAAAAGAGGACAAAAATGAATTACAAATCAAACCTTAAAAAAATGACATTAACAGCTATTTTTGTGGCAATATCGGTTGTCGGAAGTATGTTTTCGTTCCCGGTATTCGGCTCAAAATGCGCTCCGGTACAGCATCTTGTAAACATATTATGTGCCGTTACCGTAGGACCGTGGTGGGGTCTTGCACAGGCTTTTGCTGCTTCGCTTATAAGAAATCTTACCGGCCTCGGAACATTGCTTGCCTTTCCGGGAAGCATATGCGGTGCTTTAATCGGAGGACTTTTATACAAGGCACTTAAGAAACTTCCGTTTGCATATATCGGTGAGGTTTTTGGAACGGGCGTGATCGGCGGCATGCTGGCGTTCCCTATAGCACGCCTTATCATGGGTAATACCTCGGCAGCGTTGTTCACATTCGTAATTCCTTTCCTTATAAGCACATGCGGCGGAACAATAATTGCGATAATCATTACAGTGCCGTTAAAACAGACCGGTGTTTTATCCAAAATCAGAGAAAATCTGGAGAACTGATAATATGAAAGTAACAGAAGAGTATGCAAAAAAATTATATCGGCAGATACGGTCAACAAGACCGGTCATCCATTGCATTACCAACACTGTCACGGTCAATGACTGCGCCAATGTACTGCTTGCCTGTGGGGCTTCGCCCACAATGGCGCATCATCCGGCGGAAGTGGCGGAAATAACAAGCGCTGCCTCGGCTCTGGTATGTAATCTCGGCGCAACGGAGAATTACGATGCCATGGTAAATGCCTGCAAGGCAGCCGGTAAGGTTAAACATCCGGTGGTTATCGATCCGGTAGGAATCTCAGGTTCAGCGTACAGACGGAATTTTATCAATGAACTTATAAAGATAAATACACCTGCATGTATACGCGGTAATTATTCGGAAATACGTGCCCTTATGGAAAACCGCAATACGATAACAGGCGTGGATGCAGCCGATAAGAAAATAGATATATCCGGCATGAAATCTTATGCGGCAGCGCACAATACAATCCTTATAGCATCGGGTGCGACGGATGTCATAACCGACGGAAAGGATGTAATTTATTGTAATAATGGCGATAGCATGATGGCCCGGATAACGGGAAGCGGCTGCATGCTTTCTGTGCTGATAGGAGCTTTCTTATCTGTTGACTCTTCTGTTTATTCGGCTGCAGCCTGCTGTTGTATGTACGGCGCGGCTGGAGAGATTGCCGCCGGCATGACACGGGAAAGCGGCGGCGGAACAATGACTTTTCACGATAAGTTCATCGATGTGATTTCATTGATTGAATCGCAGTCGTTGCTCTTTATACTTTAATTCTAAACATGTATATGTTACAATATTACCATTAATATTTCAGGATGGTTTTATTATGGAGAGAGAATCTTTTAAATCAAGGCTTGGCTTTATACTGGTCAGTGCCGGATGCGCAATCGGAATAGGCAATGTATGGCGTTTTCCGTATGTCGTCGGACAGAACGGCGGCGGAATATTTGTGATTTTGTATCTGGTATTCCTTATTATCATGGGACTCCCGGTTCTTACTATGGAACTTGCAGTCGGCAGGGCCAGCAGGAAAAGTGCAGTATTATCGTATAAAGCACTTGAAAAGCCTAAGGCAAAATGGCATATTCACGGCTGGTTTGCGATGCTTGGGTGCTATATACTTATGATGTATTACACTACAGTGTCAGGCTGGATGTCATCATATTTCTTTAAATTTGTAACTGGAGAATTTAAAAACGGAATGGATTCCACAGCAACGGGCGCGGTATTTACCAATCTTCTGGACGACCCGGTGCAGATGTTGATCTGGATGGGACTTACGGTTGTTGTCGGATTTCTGGTATGCAGCCGCGGACTCCAGAACGGACTTGAGAAAATAAGCAAGATAATGATGGTGGCATTACTCGGACTTATTGTCGTGCTTGCAGTGCACAGCATTATGCTTCCGGGAGCATCCAAAGGAATAGAATTTTATCTTGTACCGAATATCGACCGTGTCAAAGAAGTCGGCGTCGGTAATGTGGTTTCCGCTGCGATGAATCAGGCTTTCTTTACGCTAAGTCTTGGCGTTGCTGCGATGGAAATTTTCGGAAGTTATATGAGTAAGGATAATACGCTCGCCGGAGAAGGAATAAAAATATGCGGACTTGATACGTTTGTGGCGATAATGGCGGGACTTATTATTTTTCCGGCATGCTTCAGCTACGGTGTTGATGTCAGTCAGGGACCGAGCCTTATATTTGTGACATTACCGAATGTGTTTGTAAATATGGAAGGCGGAAGAATCTGGGGTTCGCTGTTCTTCTTATTTATGACATTTGCGAGCTTTTCAACTATTATGGCGGTATTTGAAAATATTATGTCATTCTGCATTGATATGTTTGGATGGAGCCGTAACAAAGCTGCGATTATTAATTGTATTGTGATTCTTATTGCAAGCGTTCCGTGTGTGCTTGGGTATAATCTGTGGAGCGGACTCCATATTATCGGAGGACGGGATGTGCTTGACAGCGAGGATTTCATAGTAAGCAATCTGCTGCTGCCGATAGGTTCACTTGTGTATACGCTTTTCTGCGTGACCAGATGGGGCTGGGGCTTTGATAATTATATTGACGAGGCCAATACCGGAAAGGGTGTCCGCATTGCGCGCCGTCTGAAACCGTATTTTAAATTCGTATTGCCTGTGCTTATCGTAATCATAATTGTGCAGGGATTTATAAAGTAGAATCATGACAGAATTACAGAGAAAATTATTTGAATTACAGGACACGGAATACGGGGATTTTCACAGCAGACTTATGCCGACAATCGATAGGGAAAGAATTATCGGCATAAGGATGCCGGTGTTAAGAAAATTTGCCGCGGATTTTGCCCGGACTGATATGGCAGCGTCTTTTCTTGAAGAGCTGCCACATTATTATTATGAAGAAAATAACCTTCATATGATGATTTTATGCGGTATCAAAGACTATAATGAATGTCTTGCCGGGATACAGAAGTTTCTTCCGTACATTGATAACTGGGCGACCTGCAATCTGCCGGAGCCGAAATGTTTCAGAAAGCATAAAGAAGAACTTTTTCCGGTTATCAAAGAATGGATCGCGTCGGATAGGACATATACTGTAAGATACGGAATTGGCATGCTTATGCGGCTGTATCTTGATGATGGTTTTAAGGAAAAATATCTGGAATTGGCTGCAGGTGTGCGCTCCGAAGAATATTATGTCAATATGATGATAGCATGGTATATGGCAACAGCTCTTGCCAAACAATGGGACAGTACGATACCGTATATCACGGGCAGAAAGCTTGATGTGTGGGTACATAACAAGACGATACAAAAAGCCGTTGAAAGCTTCCGCATAAGCAATGAACAGAAAGAAATTCTTAAGTCATTAAGAATAAAAAGCAGGTGATGAAATGGATTGGGACAGCATAATTAATCTCAGACATGAATTGCATAAGATACCTGAGAAGTCATTTTGTGAAAAAATTACTTCAGACACTATCAAAAATTATATCAAAAAGAATACATCCTGGGAAATAGAAGAACTGGAGAATAATGCATTCATTGTGCATTGTAAGCCTGATAATGCTCCGGCGAATGATGCCATTGCATTCAGGGCGGACATGGATGCGGTATGTGCGGGCGGCCATAATGAACCCGGACATTACTGCGGTCATGACGGACATTCTTCCATTCTTGCCGGACTGGCAGTAAGTCTGTATGAGAACAGGAACAGGCTTGATGGGAATGTGTATCTTGTTTTTCAACCGGCGGAAGAGACAGGCAAGGGAGCATTGGTCTGCCGTGATATAATCAGAGATAAAAATATCAAAGAGATATACGGTTTACATAATATACCGGGATACCGGATGGGAGATGTCCTTATAAGAAAAGGCACATTTGCCTGCGCATCAACAGGAATATCCATAAAATTTACCGGAACGCCAAGCCACGCAGCGTACCCGGATGCAGGACTTAACCCATGTATCAGTCTTGCCGGACTGCTTATCGAATTGCAAAATCTTACTAAGGATATGCAAAGTGATGGCGGAATAGTCATGATGACGGTCATCGGAATCGAAGCCGGAAGTGACAATTACGGCGTGTCGGCATCGGAGGGAACATTAAGGCTTACGTTAAGAGCCGAGAGAGGCATTGTATTCGATGAACTGGTGTCGCAGATAGAAAATAAAGCGCGCATCTATGCCGCAAATGGCGGATTTGATATTGAAATCGAACGCATTGAACCGTTTCCTGCTACCGAAAATAAAGATAAATCCGTTGAAAAAGTAATAAAATGTGCTGAAAGACTGGGACTTAACGTGCAGGAACTTATAGAACCTATGCGCTGGTCGGAGGATTTCGGATATTATCTTCAAGAGTGTGACGGCGCATTCTTTGGAATCGGGGACGGAGAAAATTATGCACAGCTTCATACGGTGCAATACGAATTTCCTGATGAAATAATTAAGAATGCCGTCGGACTTTTTACGGAACTCGCACTGGCGGCAGTGCCGCCTGCGGATATATCCGATATGTAAAATTCTTCTCTTATAGGGAATGGATTTACGTTTGTTGAATGGGGCGGCGCGGTTATAGGCTGATATACAGATTAAGAACTCCGGCCATGTTATGTGGCCGGAGTTTTGCATACTTGCATATGTTTTATGATGTGATATAATTATAGAGAACTAAATTAGCATAAAGGTGATTAATAATGAATTTAAGTGAAGACTCTAAATTTACGGTCAGACCTCTGACCAAAGATGATGTAGAGCAATATAACGCATTGTTAAGATATGCATTTCAGGTTACGGAACAGGATCTTGCCGAGACCGGATGGAAGGATGATGAAATCCAGCAGTCCAAGTTCCCGGTGCTTGAAAGAGCAGATGTACTCGGATGCTTTGATGATGATGAACTGGTATCACAGTTTGCGGTATATCCGCTTGATATGAATATATACGGACGCAAATACTCCGTGGGTTTTGTGACAAGTGTATGTACATATCCGGAGTATACGGGTCATGGAATCATGAAAAATCTCATGAGACGTGGTCTTACGCGCATGAAGGAAAACGGTAAGTCATTTGCACTTCTCTACCCATATTCCATACCGCTTTATCGTAATCTCGGATGGGAAATCATATCCAATAAGATGACATATATCGTTAAGGATACACAGATTCCGCGTAAGATAGAAGAACCGGGATATGTCAAACGTGTCGACTGGGATGATAACGAATTTGTGAATCTGCATACCAGGTTTGCCGAACAGACACACGGATGCCTGTACCGCAATAATCTTGCGTGGGAAGAATACTGGAGATGGGATGAGGATGATACATCAGTTGCTATATATTATTCTCATGACGGAACCCCGCAGGGATATATGGTATATATGATAAGTTCGGATATAATGCATATCAAGGAGATGATCTATCTTAACAGGGAGGCACAGCTCGGCCTCTGGGAATATGTATATGCACATGATTCCATGATAGATGAAGTTCACGGTAATAATTATTACAGTGAGCCGATTGCATTTGAACTGGATGACAGTGACATTAAGGAAACGATACGTCCGTATGCAATGGGAAGAATAATCGATTTCGGGCAGTTTATAAGCGATTATGCATGTAATCCGAAGGGAAAGAATGTTACTATCAGATTTGATATCGAAGATGACCTGCTTGAATGGAATAACAGTGAATATACCGTGCGTTTTAAGAAAGGCGCATGCAGCCTTACTGATGAAGAACCGGATTATGTTCTGCAGATGTCCATAGGAACGCTTACTACACTTTTTATGGGGTATAAGACTGCGGACAAATTATATAACATGAATAGAATTATCGGAGACATTAAGGCAGTTGAAGCACTTGATAATATTCTATATCATGAAATACCTTATGTATCAGATTATATTTAGAGGATAAAAATATGACTTTGAGAGATTTGAAAATCGGCGAAAGTGCGGTTATACGCACCGTCGGAGGCGAAGGTGCATTAAGACAGCACTTTCTTGATATGGGTGTAATTCCGGGAGCTGAAGTCACGGTCGTGAAGTTCGCACCGATGGGTGACCCGATGGAATTGCAGATACACTGTTACGAATTGACGCTGCGACTTGCAGATGCCAAACAGATTGAAGTTGAGCCTATCGATAGCAGGTCCAGAAGACATGAGAGCGCAAAAGGCGTAAACAATACCGTCCATCCGGGACTTGGTGAGGATGGTAAATATCATGTCAAGGCGGATGAGAATCCATTGCCGGATTCCCAGATTCTTACATATGCTCTTGTCGGCAACCAGAACTGCGGCAAGACGACACTTTTTAACCAGCTTACCGGCTCCAACCAGCATGTCGGTAATTTCCCGGGAGTTACGGTTGACAGAAAGGACGGCCCGATAAAAGGATACAAAAACACGCTTGTAACGGACCTGCCCGGAATATATTCGATGTCCCCGTACAGTAATGAAGAGATAGTATCGCGTAATTTTGTACTTGATGACAAGCCTGAAGCGATAATAAACATAGTTGATGCAACCAATATCGAACGTAATCTGTATCTGACAATGCAGCTTCTTGAAATGAACATTCCGATGGTAGTTGCGCTTAATATGATGGATGAGGTTACCGGAAACGGCGGTACAATAGATGTCAACGGAATGGAGTCTATGTTGGGAGTGCCGGTTGTACCTATATCAGCGGCTAAGAATGAAGGTGTTGATGAACTTATAAAACATGCCATTCATATTGCCAAATATCAGGAACGTCCCGGCAGGCAGGATTTCTGTGATGAGAATGATTTTGGCGGGGCAGTGCACCGCTGCATTCATTCCATAGCGCATCTTATTGAAGATCATGCAGAGACAGCCGGAATACCTGTACGCTTTGCAGCATCAAAGCTTATAGAGGGTGACAGCCTGATTCTGGAGAAATTGAACCTTGATAAGAATGAGATTGAGACACTTGAGCATGTTGTCATCCAGATGGAGAAAGAACGCGGACTTGACAGAAGTGCAGCGATTGCTGATATGCGGTTCTCATTCATCGAGAAAGTGTGTGAGAAAACTGTTGTCAAACCCAAAGAAAGCAAAGAAAGACTGCGCAGTGAGAAAATAGACCGTATTCTGACCGGCAAGTACACAGCAATTCCATGTTTTATAGCGATAATGGCAGCCGTATTTATATTGACATTCAACGTAATAGGCGCGGGACTTCAGAAGCTTCTTGAGATGGGCATAGATGCCCTGACGGGGGCTGTTGACAAGGGATTGAGTGCGGCCGGTGTAAATTCGGCATTGCACAGTCTTGTTATAGATGGTATATTTGCGGGCGTCGGTTCGGTGCTGTCATTCCTTCCGATCATCGTAACATTGTTTTTCTTCCTGTCACTTATGGAAGACAGCGGATATATAGCGAGAGTTGCGTTCTTTATGGATAAACTGCTGCGTAAAATAGGACTTTCCGGCCGAAGCATCGTTCCGCTTTTGATCGGATTCGGATGTACGGTTCCCGCAGTAATGTCTACGAGGACACTTCCAAGCGAAAGAGACCGTAAGATGACGATTTTACTGACCCCGTTTATGAGCTGTACGGCGAAGCTTCCGATATATGCATTTTTTGTGAGCGCGTTTTTCCCGGGCAAGGGCGGAATAGTGATGACGGGATTATATTTTCTGGGAATTGCGGTAGGTATTCTTGTTGCATTTATTTTTAAAAAGACATTATTTAAAGGCGAGGCGGTTCCTTTTGTGATGGAGCTTCCTAATTACAGACTTCCGGGAATTAAGAATGTTGCGCAGTTGTTGTGGGAGAAAGCCAAAGATTTCCTGCAGCGTGCATTTACCATAATTTTGATTGCGACAATGGTAGTGTGGTTTTTACAGAGCTTCAACTGGCATTTCAATATGGTAAGCGATTCATCGGAGAGCATACTGGCTTCCGTAGCCGGATTTATTGCGCCGGTATTTGCACCGTTGGGACTCGGCGACTGGCGTGTGGTCACATCGCTTATAAGCGGATTTATGGCCAAGGAGAGTGTTGTGTCCACATTGGAAATTCTGTTTGGCAGCAGCGTGTCAACGGCATTTACCACACTTTCGGCAGTTTCATTGTTGGTATTCAGCCTCCTGTACACACCGTGTGTGGCAGCCATATCTTCAATAAGAAGAGAACTCGGGCATAAATGGGCAGTGCTTGTTGTGGTATGGCAGTGTGCTATAGCGTGGATTGCGGCATTTCTGGTAAGGATGATTGGGATGCTTATAGGATAAACAAAACAGCCATTCAGGAAAAATATAATTGAGGTGACCTCAAAAATATAATTCCCGAATGGCTGTATTTATGTTTATGGAAACTTTGCGGTTTAGAAGCTGTGGCCGCCGCCACCGCCACCTCCACCACCACCGCCGCCTCCTCCGCCGCCACCGCCGTCGGAGGAAGAGGAAGAACTTGGTGGGTCGTAAACTCTTGTCTGACCCGTCATAACACAATTGGCATTGTGTAAATTACACTGGCTGAAAATATTATTGATTATCTCGCGGCCCTTTGCAGCTTTCTTCTTTGAATAAATTCTTATTACAATGAAATTAATTATGAATGCAAGGACCAATGCGATAAGTGCATTGCTTATGTACTTCATAGGCTGCGAAATCCGTCCGCCGCTAAGAAGTATGTTGATCTGACTGAATGCTTTTGAGGCACAGTCGTAATATCTGGCATCTGTAGCATATGTATATATATTGTCTGTGATGGTGTTGGCATATGCCTTGGTTATAGTTTTATATATATAACCGTTGCTGAATATATATACTTTACGATTATCCATATCTATGAGGAAAAGTGTTGAACTTCCCTGACCGAAATGCGAATAGGAGTAATTTCTCGCATAATCATCGGCAGATGACGGATTATAAGTTGTGGTAACGAAAGCAACGTTGCCCCATTCGGTTATCGCCTCCATTTGCGAAGAAAGCTTTGCAAGCTCATCATCGGTGAGAAGGCCGGCATCGTCATCAATGTGTACCTCATATCCGGTATCCGGATTGGTGTAATCAGTACGGGCCATACACGGAAGAGCGATGATAAGCATAAGTGTCAGCGCACTCAGCATTCCTGCCAGAAATCCGGAAATCTTATGCACGGTCATCACCTCCCTTGCGGTTAAACTGAGGAAGCCTTCTGGTTGCCAGAATGTTGTATCTTCCTATTATAGTTAAATTAGTCATAACCACGGTTATAAGAATAAGTATTGCACAGGCATAAAACCATATATCCGATACCGGGTTAACAAGACACACAATTGCTCCGACGCATGTCGCCGCAAATTCAATTATGAATACCGGAAGCCCCTTATGAGATGGCTGGTCTGTGTACTTTTTGATAGTACACAGCATGAGTACGAGTGAAGCTACCGTGCATATCGGGAGCATCAGGCTCTTTATCACACTGAAAAGTACAATTGACATTGGAACAATAATTATAAGAGCGCTTATGACCAATGCCACACCGCCTTTAAAAGTCATTTTTGATTTCTTTTTCCTGGCAGACGATCTGGCTGCGGCTCTCTTGTGCCCGATAGAATACTGGTATCCCTTGTCATCATCGCGGGCCTCGCGTTTGATTATCTTGGACAACTCGCACAGATAAATAATCTGTGTAACTAATGATAATATTGCACTCACACTTACAACGGTTATCGGAGTTACTGTCATAATAAGGTTCAATAACAGGAAAATAGGCAGTGCTATAATCAGTGAACCTAAGAAATATTTGGTAACGGATACCGGGATATCGGCAGTAGCCTTGCCTGTCTGTCCATTGACGATTGAATATGCCACACGGTCTTTCTTACGGTATGACATAAAATATACCGGGAACATCGCGCTGTCAATCTGCTCGCAGTTCGTGTGAAAAACACTGTTAATCTGTCCGGGGTTTACCGGAAGTTTGGGAACTATGCCTCCGAACGCCGGTTCACGGTTAAGTTTTGATGTTGAATTACTGTTTGCAAAAGATTTGGCGTCTTCTACATATATATTGCAGTCTACATCAGCAACATCCGCATAGAAACCGCTTAATATGGCAGGCGTAAATTCTTTCATTCCGCGCACATCATAAGGTGCGATTGCACTGCTGATATTATCATCAAAAGACGATGATGCATCGAAGGACATTCCTTTATAATATGCATCAATATAGCAGCTGAGTCTGAAATGGTCAGTTATAACATAATCACCGCGACGGTATGATTTCTCACCAGGGAAACTGATATTGCCGTTCTGGCTTATGTAATAGCTCCAATACGGTATATATATCGCACGGAAACTTTCAATACGGCTCTTATCTTTAAGATCATGCGGCGCAAAAATAGCTTTACGTACAAGCTTCATATAGGCGTTCTTACAATCTTCCTTAGTCTTGCTGAACGGAATAATGTAATTCGGACGCCTGCTCTTGTCAAGCCTTGACGAGAGTATGGTCGATGCTCCGCAGAAAGAGCAGAATTCAGCAGCCGATGTTTCACTGCCGATTATCTCTCCGCCGCACTGTGGGCATGTGAATACGGTTGTCTCATATAAATCCGTACTCTCGGCATCAGTTTCCTTATTGAATGAATAAGGATCCGCAAGGGAACCGCACTGTGCGCATTTGAGCATCTGTGACGGAATATCAAATTTCATATTTCCGCCGCAATTAGGACATTCGTACATGGTAACCTCCTTATGTTTTTTATTATTTTATACTGTAATGAAAAAAAAGTAAATAAAAAATAACTAAAGTATTTACAAAAGTACAATTAATGCTATAATTATTATATAGACGTAGTGAGTAGGATTATGTCAACACGCAGGGCATGGAAGCCAGCGTATTATCAAAGGAGTGATATTTTATGGCAGGGATATATGGATATAATTCAATATCGACATTGTTTTCCGGACTTAATACTTCTTCAGTAACATCCGGTATTTATAACAGTCTCTCAGAATTATCCAACATACGTTCAGGAAGTTATTATAAGCTTGCCAAGAAGTATTACGGAAGCAGTCAGACTGATACCGCTTCCTCAGATACGGCAGTTAAAAAGAGAACTTCCAGAATGGATTATGATTATAAGAAGGGTGATTACAAGGTTAATCTTGATAATTCATCCTCCACATCCACATCTAAGGATACCGTGTCTACGATAGCCGGAGTTGAGAAGAGCGCCAAGAACCTTAAGAGCGCAGCCGATAAGCTTGTTCAGAGCGGCAGTAAGTCGGTATTTAAGCAGACGGCCGGAGAATATGATACGGATAAGATTTATGATGCGGTGAATAATTTCGCATCAGCCTATAATGATGTTATCACCAAGGCTTCGGCTTCTGATTCATCATCCATAGAGAATGCCGCTAGGTCAATGAAGAATGCCACGGCAGTTAATGCCAAAGCACTTTCAAAGATCGGCATTACAATAGGAAGCGACAATAAGCTTTCTGTTGACGAGAAGACATTTAAGGCAGCGGATATGAACAGTGTTAAGTCACTTTTTAACGGTAACGGTTCGTTCGGATATCAGACGGAAGTGAAAGCATCTATGATAGATTCGGCAGCTTCGTTGGAAGCCGGAAGATCCAATACATATACCGGAAGAGGTTCATATTCTTATAACTTTAATGCCGGTAATTTATTTAACCAGAGCATTTAATAATTTCAGGATGCCCGGGCGTATCTGTTTTATGCGGATACGCCTTTTTATGTTATGGCGTGCCTTATAAGACAGCATGAAAGGATTATACTATGAAAAAGAAAAGATTTTTGGCACTTGTATTAACAGCCATCATGACGGCTGCATCTCTTGCCGGATGTGTATCAAAGAGTGGCAATGGATCAACAGAGGTCGGTGCGTCAACAACCGCTACCAGGCAGACAACAGGAACTCAGACACAGACAGAAGAGAAGACTGAGGAAGCGGGGGAAACATTCCCTGTGACAGTTACGGACCAGCTCGGAAGAGAAGTTACGATTGAGAAGGAACCTCAGAAACTGGTAAGCGGATATTATATATCCACAAGTATTGTTATAGCACTCGACCTTGAAGATAAACTTGTCGGAGTAGAGGCTAAAGCGGGCAAGAGGGCTATATATAAGCTTGCAGCTGAGGATATAGTTAATCTTCCAAGTGTGGGAACAGCTAAAGAATTCGACCTTGAGGGGTGTGCAGCCCTTTCACCGGATCTTGTGATTGTTCCGGCAAAGCTTAAAGATAAGATTGCTTCAATGGAAGAACTCGGACTGACTGTTATAGCGGTTAATCCTGAGAATAATGACCTGCTTAAGGAAGCGGTTGAACTTATAGGTAAGGCAACAGGACAGACAGCTAAAGCTGATGACCTGGTTAAGACGATCGATAAAGGAATATCATCACTCAAAGACAGAGTCGTAAGTGAGACTAATCCGACAGTGTATCTTGCGGGCAACAGCAATATTCTTCAGACGGCCGGTGCTAAAATGTATCAGAATACTCTTATAGAGAATGCCGGCGGAGTCAATGTGGCAGCAGAGATTGACGATAATTACTGGGCAGAGGTTTCGTATGAGCAGATTCTTAAATGGGATCCTGATTATATAATTCTTGCAGCGGATGCGGATTATACTGTTGATGATGTACTTAAAGATACTAATCTTGCCGACTGTAAGGCAGTTAAGAATGGCAATGTATATATCGTGCCGAGTGATGCGGAAGCCCTGGATTCTCCGGTTCCGGCAGGATATCTCGGAAGTTATTATATTGCATCGGTTATCCATTCAGATGTTGTGAGTGAAGAAGATTTCCAGACAGAGGCAATTAATTTTTATGAGAAATTCTATGAATTTGCACCATACAAGAACTAAGATAATAATTGCATGCATATTGGTGGCAGCGCTTGCGGCGCTGTCACTTATTGTGGGTAAATATCCGCTGACGGTCAAAGAACTTATCGCAGGGGATACCATGCAGCACAGAGTATTATTTAACCTGCGTATTCCGAGAACGGTTATGGCACTTATTGGCGGAACCGGACTGGGAGTGGCAGGTTTTGTTTTTCAGACGATTTTTAAGAATCCGCTCGCGGCTCCTGATATTATAGGAGTTTCCAGCGGGGCAAGTGCAGGTGCAGCTTTCTCGATAGTGTTTATTTCATCCGGAATGATAACGGTAACGGTGAGCGCTTTTGCCGGCGGAGTGATTGCAGTGCTGCTTTCGTTGATTCTTGCTGGATTTACCAAAGGAAGTAAAAGCATATCAATCGTTCTTGCCGGAATAGCCGTACAGGCCCTTTCACAGACTGCACTTATGGTTTTTAAACTGGCTGCAGACCCTGAGAAACAGCTTGCGTCCATAGAATACTGGATTATGGGAAGCCTTAACGGCATAAGCATCACGAAAATTCCTTTTTCGGCGGGAGTCTGTATTGCATGCATTGCAATAATATTTATATTCGGAAGACAGCTTCTTATGCTGTCGCTTGACGAAGGAGAGGCACGGATGCTTGGAGTGCCTGTCAGATGGATGAGATTTGCATTATTACTAATTGCGACATTTATGGTTGCGGCTATCATCAGCCTTACGGGACTTATAAGCTTTGTGGGACTTATTGCACCGCACAGCGCAAGACTTTTAACAGGTGATAACCGTAAATCCACGATGATATTATCGGGACTTGCGGGAGCAATCATTCTGACCGGAGCGGACATCCTTGCCAGAAGCGTGGCAGCGGTGGAACTTCCTGTGAGCGTGTTTACATCAATAATTGGAGCACCTTTTTTGGTTATGCTTGTGATCAGGAGGTGTAAGAAATATGAATGATTTCTTCACGGCCGGCAGTATAACGGCAGGATACGGCAGGCAAATAATACTGAACGGGTTGAATTTTACATTGTCAGACGGTGAGATTACAGGTATTCTCGGATCTAACGGATGCGGCAAGTCAACCCTCATGAAAGCTATCATACATGACATTCCGTATAAAGGATGCTTTACACTTGACGGAAGAATTTTGTCGGAGATAAAGGGCAGAAAGCTTGGCTCTATGATAAGCTATGTACCGCAGAAAAGTGGAATTTCGATATCCATGCCGGTAACGGATGTTGTTATGATGGGTTTTAATCCGGATATGCATCTGCTTCAGAATTACAGTGTGGTACAGTTTGATAAAGCTTATGAGGCAATGAAGATTGCGGGGGTGTATGAACTCCGCGACAGGGATTATCTTTCATTAAGCGAGGGCCAGAAACAGTTATGTATAATGGCCAGAACAATAGTGGAAGATGCAAGGCTGCTGCTTCTTGATGAACCGGAGAGCGCCCTTGATTTCAGGCACAGGTATGAACTTATATCGCTTCTGAAACGTATGGTTACCCCGAAACGTGCTGCGCTCATATGTCTTCATGATACGAATCTTGCATTGAGACTTTGCGATAATATTCTTCTTATGCGGGACGGGCGGATAGAAGATTCCATACGCCCGGCAGCTGACAGCTATGAAGTTGTATATAATGCACTTTCAAAAATCTATGGCAATATCACGCTTATCGAAACAGCCGGAAATTATGTCATGTCATGGGGATGCAATGATACCTCCGGACATATGTACGATGCCGGCACGGTTTATGATGAATATATGGCATCAGGTAAAAAACATCTTATTGTAACCGGAGCAATAGGAAGCGGAAAGACGACGCTGCTGCGTGATATATTGAAAGAAACCGGAATAAATATGCCGGGACTTATAACCAAAGCAATATCTGAAAATTGTGTTGCGATATACGATAACGTATCGGGCAATGTCGGAATAATCGGAAAGTACATGGGCGGAGATGGCAGAACCAACAAAATGCAGACCGTTCGAAGCGGATTTGATAATGTTGCCATACCTGCGATAAAAAGGGCGCTTTCAGATGAAAAATGTAAATATTTTGTGATGGATGAGATTGGATATCTTGAGCAGAGCCATGATGGATTTAAAGAGGCCCTTCTTAATTTATGGGACAGCAAATGTGTAATGGCCGTTGTGCGCGGACAGCACATTCCGTTTCTTGACGACATAAAGAACAGGGATGATGTGTTTGTTATAAATATGGATGGTGATAAGTTATGAAAATAATAGCGAGAATCCATACGGATTTTACGGATAAATTCGGTATACCGAGGCAGAGCGGAATGGTGCCTGAACTTATGGGACGCATAGTTTTTGAACCGGAATACCGGAACATTACGGCACTTAAAGGACTGGAAGGATTTAATTATATATGGCTCATATGGGAATTTTCACGTTCGGTAAGGGATAGCTGGTCGCCGACTGTCAGACCGCCGAGACTCGGAGGGGATACCAGAGTCGGTGTGTTTGCAACACGTTCTCCGTTCAGACCGAATCCAATCGGATTGTCGTGCGTGAAACTTCAGAAGATACAACAAGAAAAAGACGGACCGGTTATATATGTTTCGGGAGTGGATATTCTTGACGGGACACCAATATATGATATTAAACCATATCTGCCGCATTCCGACATGAAAAGTGATGCGACAGGCGGCTTCGCTGACAGATTCAGTGGATACAGGCTTGACGTGGTAATAGCACCCGATGTGGAATGTGATATGTCAGAGGACAGGAAAGCTGCACTCACCGGAGCACTTTCTCTTGATCCGCGCCCATCGTATCAGGATGATCCCGACAGGATATACGGTATGGATTTTGCCGGATACAATGTTAAATTTAAAGTTGATGGCAGCGTGCTTACTGTTATAAAAATAACTAATTGTCAACCTTGATGATAAAATGGTTGACAATTAAGAACTGCTGATGTATAGTTTATCTCAGTTTACAGCATGAAAAGGAGAAACTATATCATGGATAAGACAATTGAAACCGGAAATATTAAGCCGGTATACAAAACAAGAGATTATGTTCTTAATATTACACTTATGGGACTTATGACAGCACTCATATGCGTGCTTGCACCACTGTCAATCCAGCTTCCGGGACAGGTACCTATTTCACTTACACTTATGGCTATTTATTTTACCGTATATCTTCTCGGAGGCGCTAAAGGAACTGTATGTGTTGTTCTCTATCTTCTTCTCGGAATGATAGGACTTCCTGTATTCTCAGGATTTACTGGCGGACTCGGTAAACTTGCGGGACCTACCGGAGGATATCTTATCGGATTCATATTTACAGCAGCTATCTGCGGAGGCGCACTCTGGCTTGGCAAGGGTAAGCTCTGGGTGTATGTAATCGGAATGGTTTTAGGATGTGCGGTTGCATATTTATTCGGTACATTCTGGTTTATGTTTTCAATGGCAACAAGCATGAAATATACACTTTCCGTATGCGTAATTCCGTTTATTCCTTTTGATATTGCCAAGATTGTTGCAGTGGCAATTGTCGGAACACTTGTTAAAAAATTATTACATAAGATAGACGGACTGCAGACCGTTATTAAATATTAGTCCTTGCATTGTGCGTCGAATAGTGATATAATCCTCTGCAAATGGCACAAAGGAAGGCGCATTAATTATGGTAAAGAAGTTAATATTGGTTACGTCTCCACCTGCCTGTGGTAAGACGTTTATATCTAAAGCATTGGCAAAGAGACTGCCACATGTTGTATATCTTGATAAAGATACATTGATTCCGCTCTCAAAGAGAATTTTTGCGGTAGCAGGTGAAGAATATAACAGAAGCAGTGATTTTTTTGAGGAAAATATAAGGGATTATGAGTATGATGTAATAGTTGATCTTGCACTTGAAGCACTTGAATATGAAGACATCGTACTTATTAATGCTCCGTTTACGAGAGAGATTCGTGATACCGGATACATGGACAACCTTAAGGCTAAGCTTGCCGGCAAGGGTGCGACTCTTGTGGTAATCTGGGTTGAGACATCTCCGGAGATTGTACATGAGCGTATGGTTTCGCGTGATTCCGACAGGGACACATGGAAGCTTGAACATTGGAATGAATACATAAGCGGATGTAATTTTGAGATTCCGGAGAATTTGTATGATCCTGATCATGAAGATGGTCTTCTTATATTTAAGAATAATAATGACCAGGAATATGAAGAGTCTATGAAGAACATTGCGAGTGTTCTTGAGCGTACGATGAAGCAGTAACGCATAATAAGAAGCCTTTCGGGCGATGAGCCCGGAAGGCTTTTTGATTTACCGGATATTCTGTTTTAAACAGGTTTTGATATCATCTTCCGGATTACTTATCTGCCTTAAACCGAATGTGTCAGTAAGGTATTGAAGAACATTCGGACTGATGAAAGCAGGAAGTACGGGACCGAGATAAATATTACGTATCCCAAGACTTAATAATGCGAGGAGCACTGCTACGGCTTTCTGTTCATACCATGATATAATAAGTGAAAGCGGCAGTCCGTTTATATCGGTTCCGAAAGCATCCGCAAGAGCAGTAGCTATTACAACAGCAGAGTATGCATCATTGCACTGACCAACATCAAGAAGACGGGGAAGCCCGGAGATTTCACCAAAATCAAACTTGTTAAAACGGTATTTGCCGCAGGCGAGTGTTAAGATGATGCAGTCATCAGGTACCATTCTGGCAAAATCCGTAAAATAATTACGGCCGGGTCTTGCACCGTCACAGCCTCCGATAAGGAAGAAATGACGTAATCTGCCGCTTTTGACAGCATCCACAATCTGGGATGCATAACTTAAGGTTGTTTTGTGTCCGAAGCCTACAAGGATGTTTTTAATTTCTTCGTCTTCGGGGAATCCCCCAAGTTCAAGAGCCTGATTGATTATTTCACTGAAATCTTTGGTTCCGTCGGGATTTTGCCCGATGTGTTTCACACCATCCCATCCGACAACATTGGTGCTGTATATACGATCCTTGTATGATTCACGCGGTTTCATAAGGCAGTTGGTTGTCATAAGGATGCAGCCGGGAAGATTGTCAAATTGTTTCTGCTGATCCTGCCATGCACCTCCGAAATTGCCGGCGAGATGAGCGTATTTCTTAAGTCCGGGATATCCGTGGCATGGCAGCATCTCACCATGAGTATATATATTGATACCTTTGCCGGAAGTCTGCTCAAGAAGCATTTCAAGGTCTTTTAAGTCGTGACCCGATACGATTATAAAAGGCCCTTTTTTGATGTGCACATTTACCTCGTGCGGTGTGGGGTCGGAGTAAACGCTTGTATTGGCCTCATCGAGTTTTTTCATTATCTCTATTGCCATTTCTCCGGTACGCATAGTCAGGCGGATTAATTCTTCAACGCCCATATTGTCATCTGTTGTGGAACAAAGTGCTTCCACATAGAAATCATCTACAGAATCACTGTAATATCCCAGTTCCCTTGCCTGATGTCCGTAAGCGCTGATTCCTTTCAGACCGTACACGATGGTCTGGCGCAATGAACGGATGTCCGGGTCAAGATCTGCATCATACATGATACCGGCAATAGGAGCATCTTTTAACATTTCTGTTTTGGTATCGGGCAGATTATAGGACGCGTGCGCGGTATCTATAGCGGGTTTTCGGACATGCGTGCGAAGTTCTTCTTTGATTTTTTGTGATTCCTTGAGCAGTTTTACATGTGCTTCGGGGTCAAAATTAACATTTGTCAGCGTTGTAAAAAGGCTGTTCTCTATAAATTTCACAATATCTTTACTTATATGCTCCCCTTTGTCGAGAAGTACTTTTGCATAACATGATATGCCTTTTATCTGAAAAATGAGTAAATCCTGCAGGCCGGCAACCTCAGGTGTTTTGCCGCATACTCCGAGTTTGGTGCAGCCTTTGCCTCCGGCCGTCTGTTCGCATTGGTAACAGAACATATCGTAATTCAGTTCCATATTGTTTCCCATATTACACCTCCGTTAGTGTTCTCATTAATATTCTTTACATTAAATGCTTTTTACATACATTTTACGGATGAAAGGATTTGGATTTTACAAAGACGGTTTATTCTATGCCTTGTAATCGAGAAGAAAAGGAGGAAAGAAAATCAATGAAGGTGAATCTTAATTCAGTGGAAAAAGTTAAAAGCTTCGTAAATGAAGTATCACGCTTTGACACCGAAGTCGATCTTGTTTCATCACGGCATGTCATTGACGCGAAATCATTAATGGGTATTTTCAGTTTAGACCTTTCCAAACCCGTAGAAGTAGAGGTTTGTGATAAGGCGAAAGAACCGTATGTTTTTGAAAAACTCAGAGAATATGCATAAGGACAATTGAATAAGAAAAAGAATTTTTAAGTTTTAAAGGAGAAATTTATTATGAAGAAGAATTTATTCACAAAGGCAGCAGCATTCATCGCTGTCGCAGCGCTCACAGCAGGAACATTTGCAGGATGCTCAAACTCAGGCTCAAAGGACAATGCTACAACAGCAGCAGGAGCAACAAAGGCAGGACAGACAACAGATAAGCAGGGTAACAACGATGCAGCTGATTTCGATACATCAAAAGATATCACAGTAGTAACAAGAGAAGAAGGCTCAGGAACAAGAGGAGCTTTCGTAGAACTTACAGGTGTTGAGCAGAAAAATTCCGACGGTAAGAAAATTGATATGACAACCGAAGAAGCAATCGTTCAGTCAAGCACACAGAACGTAATTACAGCAGTAAATGGTGATACATATGCAATCGGTTATGTTTCACTCGGATCACTCAACAAGGATGTTAAGGCTGTTAAGGTAGACGGAGCTGAAGCTACGGTTGATACAGTTAAGTCAGGTGAATATAAAGTACAGCGTCCGTTTAACATCGCAACAAAGGATGATGTAAGCGATGCAGCCAAGGATTTCATCAGCTACATCATGAGCTCAGAAGGACAGGCGATCATCGAAGACAATGGTTACATCAAAGTTGACGATGCAGCAGCAGCTTATGCAGCAACAGATGCCAAGGGCGAAGTCAAGATATCAGGTTCTTCATCAGTAACACCTGTAATGGAGAAACTCAAAGAAGCATATGAGAAAGTTAACTCAAACATTACAATCACAATCAACCAGAGCGATTCTTCAACAGGTATGAAGGATGCAGCAGAAGGAATCAGCGATATCGGAATGGCTTCAAGAGATTTGAAGGACAGCGAGCTTGAAACACTTAAGAATACAGTGATTGCAAAAGATGGTATCGCAATTGTAGTAAACAATGCATCACCTATAGAAAACCTTACATCAGACCAGATCATGAAGATTTACACAGGTGAGATTACAACCTGGGCAGATGTAAAATAATAAATGCAGATGAATTAATGCAGGACCGGTACATGAAATAATGTACCGGCCGCATTTGCATAATATAAGGGCCGCATAAAACGGTATTACCTTAAAGGAGTTTTGAATGAGAAAAGTTGCAGATAAAATAATGGAAATAGTTTTTCTGGTGCTGGCGTGCGTATCAATCGTTGCGGTAGTCATTGTATGCTATTTCATGTTCTCAAGAGGAATTCCCGCAATCAGACAGATAGGATTAGGCGAATTTATTACGGGCAAAATCTGGAAACCGACATATGATTATTTCGGAATACTGCCTATGATAGTGGGAAGCCTTATGGTAACAGCCGGGGCGTTAGTTATAGGCGTGCCGGTGGGAATCTTTATGGCAGTGTTCATGGCGAGGTTCTGTCCCCGGATTATATATAAAATAGCAAATCCTATAGTTAATCTTCTTGCAGGAATACCTTCCATTATATATGGATTTTTCGGTATGATGATAGTCGTTCCGTTCATCCGTGAACATATAGGCGGTAAGGGATACAGCATTCTTTCCGCATCAATAATACTTGGCATAATGATTCTTCCGACAATAATAAGCGTATCGGAGGCTGCCATAAAGGCGGTACCGGAGAGCTATTATGAAGGAGCGCTTGCGCTTGGCGCAACCAAAGAGATAAGTGTATTCAAGACGGTTCTTCCGGCAGCCAAATCAGGAATTATGGCAGCGGTTACACTTGGAATCGGCAGGGCAATCGGTGAGACTATGGCAGTGCAGATGGTAGTCGGCAATCAGCCAAGACTTCCGCACAGTATTCTCGACGGTGTAAGAACACTTACCACCAATATAGTAACCGAAATGGGATATGCAGCGGATCTGCACAGAGAGGCACTCATTGCGACAGGCGTTGTGCTTTTTGTGTTCATACTGATAATCAATCTCCTGCTTGCGTTTATTAAAAGGAGGAAGGACTGATGAAAATGCGTGGAAAAATAAGTTCGGTTATTTTAAGAATTGTGATGTATGCGTCAGCGGGCTTTACGGCAGCGGCATTGCTCTTCATACTCGGTTATATTCTTGCAAAAGGCATTCCGAATCTGACATCACCGGGACTGTTTGCGTGGGAATATACATCTGACAATGTATCATTAGTGCCGGCAGCGATAAATACACTTATGCTTGTGGCACTTGCGCTTGTTATGTCAATTCCATTCGGAATCGGCTCCGCGATATATCTTACCGAATATGCCAAAAAAGGCAACAAATTCGTAAGCATCATCCGTGTTACAACGGAAACATTGAGCGGTATCCCGTCAATCATATACGGACTTTTCGGTATGCTTTTTTTCGTAACGGCGCTCAAATGGCAGTATTCGATACTTGCCGGTGCTGCAACAGTTGCAATAATGGTTCTCCCGACAATAATGAGAACCACCGAAGAAGCGCTTCTTGCAGTTCCGGACTCATTCCGTGAAGCAAGTCTTGCACTCGGTGCGGGTAAAATAAGAACAATTTTTAAAATAGTACTTCCGTCGGCAATGCCTGGAATCCTTTCCGGTGTAATACTTGCAATAGGACGTATGGTAGGAGAGACAGCAGCATTACTGTATACATCAGGTGCGGTTGCATCTGTAGCAAAGGGCGTTATGAGTCCGGGCAGAACTCTCGCCATTCATATGTACACAATATCGTCGGAAGCATTTCACACGAACCAGACGTTCGCAACGGCAGTCGTACTTCTTGTGATTGTGTTTATACTTAACGCGCTCGCATCATTTGTTGCGAAGAAATTAACCAAGAAGTAACAGGAAGTAAGGAGATAATCATATGGCAGACAAATATCAGGTTGAAAATCTTAATTTGTATTACGGAAATTTCCAGGCACTTAAAGATATCAATCTTAATATCAAAGAAAAAGAAATAACGGCATTTATCGGACCGTCAGGCTGCGGTAAATCGACATTCATAAAGACACTCAACAGAATGAACGATTTGGTTGCAGGCTGTAAAATTACGGGAAAGGTTCTTCTTGACGGCGAGGATATTTTCGGAAAGATGGATGTGTGTGCGCTCAGAAAAAGAGTCGGCATGGTATTCCAGAAACCGAATCCGTTCCCGATGAGTGTATATGATAATATAGCATTCGGCCCAAGAACACACGGCATCAAGTCAAAATCAAAGCTTGATGAAATTGTTGAAAAATCATTAAGAGATGCCGCTATATGGGATGAACTTAAGGACAGACTTAAGAAATCTGCACTCGGCCTTTCAGGCGGACAGCAGCAGAGACTCTGCATTGCAAGGGCACTTGCAATAAAGCCGGAGGTAATCCTTATGGACGAACCGACATCGGCACTTGACCCGATATCGACATCCAAAATAGAGGATTTGGTAATGGAACTTAAGAAAGACTACTCGATTATCATGGTAACACATAATATGCAGCAGGCAGTCAGAGTAGCGGATAAAACAGTTTTCTTCCTTCTTGGCGAGATAATTGAATCAGGAGAAACACAGCAGATTTTCTCAATGCCTAAGGACAAGAGAACAGAAGATTATATTTCAGGGAGGTTTGGCTGATGAGAGACAAATACGAGCTTCAGTTAAAGCAGCTTAATGATTTAATGATACATATGGGAAGCCTTATTGAGGCAGCGATTGAGATGGCGATTGAAGCACTTGTAAAGGGAGATGCGGACAAGGCACGCGAAGCAGTTGAGTTTGACGATACAATCGATCAGACCCAGAAAGATATTGAAAGCCTTTGTATGCGTATTCTTCTTATGCAGCAGCCGGTAGCCACCGATTTAAGATTTGTGTCAACCGCACTTAAGCTTGTAACCGATATGGAAAGAATCGGAGATCATGCGGCTGATATATCAGAAATTACAATTTCACTTGTCGGATCCGAATATGTCAAGGATCTGGATGTCATCAAGGAAATGGCAGCAAAAACCAGTGGTATGGTAATCAAGAGCGTGGAATCTTATGTAAGCAGAAATACCGAAGAGGCCAAAGAAGTCATAGCATATGATGATGTCATTGATGATCTTTTTATCAGGGGAAAAGATGAGATTGTCAGGATGATCGGAGAGAATCCTAAATGCGGAAGCGAAGCGACGGACCTGCTTATGATTGCCAAGTATTTCGAGAGAATCGGCGATCACGCAAGCAATATTGCCGAGTGGGCGCTTTATGCGAAGACCGGTGATATCAATGTTATACAGTAAGTAAAATTTCTGTGAAATTTACTTTGATTTTACATTAGCGCTATTTGATTTTTACAATGGATTTATATGATGTTTACATCAAATGTAAAAGAGAGGTAAACTATGGATTTCTTTAATGTACTTTCGCTGTTGGGAGGTCTGGCACTGTTTCTTTACGGAATGAATGCAATGGGTGACGGTCTTGCCAAATTATCGGGCGGCAAAATGGAAAAAATTCTTGAAAAACTTACAACCACGAAAGCTAAGGGTGTGCTCTTGGGTGCCGGTGTAACGACGGTTATACAGTCATCTTCGGCTACGACTGTTATGGTTGTAGGTTTTGTCAATTCCGGAATCATGAAGCTGCGTCAGGCAGTCGGTATTATTTTCGGCGCCAATATCGGTACTACAATCACTGCCTGGATTTTGAGCCTTTCCGGTATCCAGAGTGATAATTTTTTTATAAGATTATTAAAACCGAGCTCTTTTTCACCGGTACTTGCGGTAATCGGTGTTGCGTTTCTGCTTTTTTCCAAGAAGGATAAGAAGAAGAATATAGGATCAATTCTTGTGAGTTTTGCAGTTCTCATGTTCGGTATGGAAGCCATGAGCGGCGCGGTTGAAGGCCTTAAGAATGTGCCGGAATTTACCCATTTATTCACAATGTTCTCAAATCCGTTACTCGGAATCCTTGTCGGAGCAGTACTTACGGGAATCATACAGAGCTCATCGGCATCTGTCGGAATCCTTCAGGCACTTTGCGTAACGGGTGCAATTAATTTCTCAAGCGCGATTCCGATCATTCTCGGACAGAACATAGGAACCTGTGTTACGGCACTTATTTCAAGTATCGGAGCCAGCAAGAATGCCAAGCGTGCAGCATTTGTACATTTGTATTTTAATATAATCGGTTCGGCACTTTTCATGGCATTATTCTACGGAATAAACGCATTTGCGCATTTTGCCTTTATGGATATGGCGGCCAACGAAATGGGCATAGCTATCGTTCACACGACATTCAATGTGCTTGCAACACTCGTACTCCTGCCATTCTCGGATATTCTCGTCAAGCTTGCAACGCTTACCGTCCGCGACAAAAAGACGGGTATCGAACCGGTTGAGGAGGATTTCAAGCTTCTTGATGAACGTTTTCTTGAGAAACCGGCATTTGCAGTTGAACAATGTATCAAGACTGCAGCCAACATGGCTGATATAGTACGCAAAAGTGTGGATGATGCAATTTCTCTTTTTGATAATTATGACAGTGAGGTTGCGGCGGCAATTGCCGATTCGGAAAGCCTTGTTGACCGTTATGAGGATGAACTCGGAACTTATCTTGTAAAGGTCAGCACCAAGAGCATAAGTGAGCACGATTCAACAGTTGTGTCCAAGCTTCTGCACAGTATAGGTGATTTTGAAAGAATTTCCGATCATGCGCTTAATCTGTGCCAGGCGGCATCAGAGATGAACAGTAAAAAAATAGATTTTTCAAGTGAAGCGCATAAGGAACTTAATATAGTACAGAATGCCGTTAAGCAGGTACTTGCCGAGGCGGTTGACAGCTTTACATCGGATGATAAGACTCTTGCCGCAGAGGTGGAACCGCTTGAGGAGGTAATTGACGACCTTCAGGATGACCTTAAAATCCGCCATATCGAGAGGCTTAAGAATGGCCAGTGTACCATTGAACTTGGATTTATCTTATCTGATATTATGACAAATTATGAGAGGATAGCGGATCACTGCTCCAATATCGCGGTGTGTGTCCTTCAGCTTGAGGAGCGTGACCTTGAGGCGCATGATTATCTGATAAAGATGAAGACGGCCAATGAAGATTTCAAACAGAAATACAAAAAATATAAAAATTTGTATGTATTGCCGCAATGTGATAGAATGTAAATCAGAAAAAGGAGGCAGTTATGGCGAATATTTTTATCGTGGAAGATGACAGCAACATACGTGAAATTGAGATGTTTGCGCTTAAGAACAGTGGATATCTCGTTGAAGGTTTTGAAAATGCGAAAGATTTTTTTAGGCGTCTGGCAGAAAAGAAGCCCGATTTAGTCCTTCTTGATATAATGCTTCCTGACATTGATGGAATGGAAATCCTGTCAAGGATTAAGAACGTGCCTGAGACCAAGCGTATTCCGGTAATCATGGTAACTGCCAAGACAACAGAAATTGATAAGGTCAAGGGCCTTGATACCGGTGCTGACGATTATATAACCAAACCGTTTGGCGTAATGGAACTTATATCGCGTGTAAAGGCACTTTTAAGGCGTACAAATGATATGAACGAGGACAAGGTGCTTACACTTAGCGAGATTACGATGGATCTTGACAAGAGAACGGTAACTGCCGGTGGCGTCCAAGTGGAGCTTACATATAAGGAATTCGAGTTGTTAAGGCTCCTGCTCCAGAATGCCGGGATAGTTCTCAGCCGTGACATAATAATGGAACGTATCTGGGGTGCTGATTTTGAGGGTGAATCAAGGACTCTTGATATGCACATCAAGACCTTGAGACATAAACTCGGTGAATCCGGTGCACATATTAAAACGGTAAGAAATGTAGGATATCAGGTAGAATAATTTACTATGAAGAAGAAAATCAACATTCAGATGCTTGTTATGGTGGGTATAGCCATAATTCTTACAGCCATATTGTCCATCGCTGTTTTCTACGAGGTGTTTAAGCGGGAGATGGCTGACAGCCTTGCCAGATACACAAGGCTTTTGAGCAATACAATTGAAAATTATGAGGTCAACAATATTGAGACACTGCTTTCCGGAGAGAACGGGATTCTTGAAAATGAGAAAAATAACGGAATAAGAGTCAGTATTATCGATAAAAAAGGAAATGTTGTATACGATAACTACTATGAGACATCCAAGCTTCAGGATCATAGTGACCGCCCGGAAATAGAGCAGGCTTTTAAAGACGGTGAAGGCCAGCAGATACGTCAGTCAGATACGATGGGCAAGGATATTTTTTACTATGCGGTCCGTATGGACAATGGAATGGTAGTACGTGTCGCAAAGGAAGCGAGCAGTCTTTTGAGCATATTCCGTTCGGCTTTCCCGATTCTCGGAATTGTTCTTGTGCTGACATTTGTGACATGTTTTATACTTACTCATTACCTTGCAAAGAGCCTTATTACGCCTATCGAGGGCGTCGCCAATAATATGGACCACATTGAAAATGTGCAGATTTATAAGGAACTGGAGCCTTTCGTAACCACGATAAAGCAGCAGCATGAGGATATTCTTAAGAGTGCAATGATGCGTCAGGAGTTTACCGCCAATGTCACGCATGAGCTTAAAACTCCGCTGACATCCATATCGGGATATGCGGAACTCATTGAGAACGGAATGGCGCAGGGGGATGATGTAGAGCGTTTTGCAACGGAAATCCACCGCAACGCAAAGCGTCTGTTATCTCTCATAAATGATACATTAAGACTTTCGGAACTTGATTCCAATGATGGAGACCTTCTGATGGAGGATGTTAATCTTTATGATGTAGCATCAAATTGTGTCAACATGCTTACACTTCATGCCGAGGAAAATGATGTGAAGTTCCACTTAAAGGGCAGCAACACGCATGTAAAGGGCAGCCACAGCATGATTGAGGAACTTGTGTATAATCTCTGCGATAATGCCATCCGGTACAATCGTGAAGGTGGCAACATCTGGGTTGTGGTAGACCCGGAGGATCATTCAATACTTGTATCGGATGACGGTATCGGTATCTCTGAGGAAAACCAGTCGCGCATCTTTGAGCGCTTTTACCGTGTGGACAAGAGCCGCTCCAGAAAAACCGGCTCAACCGGGCTCGGACTTGCCATCGTTAAGCATATTGCCGAGCAGCATGGTGCGAAGATCGAACTTACCAGCGCCGAGAATGTCGGCACCACGATTAAGGTCATATTCCCGGATCCTGACAAATAAATTACATGTTTTTTACAAATCCTGCGAATTATTTTTACCTGGTAATGATATCTTGTAATCATCAAAGAGGTGATGATCATGAGTTACATATTAAAAATAAGCCGCAGGATTTGTAATGAAAATATAATAGGAATCAGAAGCGTTTTTGTGATTGTCAATATGATAATCACAGCTGCAGCCGGAGCCGCAGCATGGCTCATAGTTGACTGGTTCGCCAATTTACCGGTGATTTCCCTTATCTGTGCGATGGGATATCCGGCAGTGTTTATCGGCTTCATCGGAAGTATCTTCTATCTTATGAATAAGGATGTGTGGTAATGCGCACGTCCTTTTTTGCACTAAAAAATAATTCCCCGTTGAAATGCGTTCCCCATTAGTGTAATATAGAATTAAGTGTATATTGCACACACATCAGGAGGAACAGTAATGAACAAAGAACTAGTTATAGTTATAGACTTTGGCGGTCAGTACAACCAGCTCGTTGCGCGCCGTGTCAGAGAATGTAACGTATATTGTGAGATTTATTCTTACAAGACGGACATTGCCAAAATCAAGGCGATGAATCCCAAGGGAATAATTCTCACCGGCGGTCCGAACAGCTGCTACGAGGACGGAGCACCTACCTGCACGGAGGAGCTTTTCAATCTCGGCGTTCCTGTACTCGGTCTCTGCTACGGTGCACAGCTCATGATGCATGTGCTTGGCGGCAAGGTTGAGAAAGCGCCTGTCCGCGAGTACGGCAAGACAGAGGTCATGGTTGACAATTCGTCCGCTCTTTTTACGGATGTATCACCTACTACAATTTGCTGGATGAGTCATTTTGATTATATTTCCAAGGTTGCTCCGGGCTTCAGAATCTGCGCCCACACAGCCGACTGCCCTGTCGCAGCCGCTGAGGATGCATCCCGTAACCTTTATGCAATACAATTCCATCCGGAGGTTCTCCACACCAAGGAGGGCACCAAGATGCTCCACAATTATGTCCGCGGTATCTGCGGTTGTGCCGGAGACTGGAAGATGGATGCTTTCGTTGAGAACACCATCAGGGAAATCAGGGAAAAAGTCGGTGACGGCAAGGTTCTCCTCGCTCTTTCGGGCGGTGTCGATTCTTCCGTTGCAGCCGGTCTTCTTTCAAGAGCCATCGGCAAGCAGCTTACCTGCGTGTTCGTTGATCACGGCCTTCTTCGTAAGAATGAGGGCGATGAGGTTGAGCAGGTATTCGGTCCGAACGGCCAGTTTGACCTTAACTTTATAAGGGTAAATGCACAGGAACGTTACTACAGCAAACTCGCAGGAGTAACAGAACCTGAGCAGAAGAGAAAGATAATCGGTGAAGAATTTATCCGTGTATTTGAGGAAGAAGCTAAGAAAATAGGTGCCGTTGACTTCCTTGCTCAGGGAACAATCTACCCTGACGTAGTCGAGAGCGGTCTCGGCGGCGAGTCCGCAGTCATCAAGTCCCACCACAATGTCGGCGGCCTTCCTGACTATGTAGACTTCAAGGAAATCATCGAGCCTCTCCGCAATCTTTTTAAGGATGAGGTCCGCAAGGCAGGCCTTGAGCTTGGAATCCCTGAAAAACTCGTGTTCCGTCAGCCATTCCCGGGCCCTGGTCTCGGAATCCGTATCATCGGTGAGGTTACAGCCGAGAAGGTCCGCATCGTGCAGGATGCCGATGCCATCTACCGCGAAGAAATTGCCAATGCCGGTCTTGACCGTTCAATCGGCCAGTACTTCGCGGCCCTTACCAACATGCGTTCCGTCGGAGTCATGGGCGATGAGCGTACCTACGATTATGCCGTTGCGCTCCGCGCAGTCAACACCGTTGACTTCATGACTGCCGAGGCAGCCGACATTCCATTCGACGTCCTCCAGACGGTAATGAGCAGAATTATCAACGAGGTAAGAGGCGTAAACAGAGTATTCTACGATTTGACGAGCAAACCACCTGGAACGATTGAGTTTGAATAACGGACATTTGAGCCACGAATCCTTATTTTACTGGGATTGTGGCTCTTTTATTTTGCTCCGTGATGTTAACGTGATGTTGAAAAATGACACCATTATTTTTCCTATGCATATTATACTGGATTGAAAATTGTCGTGATGTGTGATAAAATGACAGCCATGGAACCCACGACAGGGGGTGGTAGCCTCCCGAGCCAATGGACCGGTTTTCCGGAATACATAGGAAGGGAGGTGGCGCCGATGACAGCTTATGAGATCATTTCGATTTTCATTGGGATATTAGCTCTGCTGATGTCCTTTGGCAGCTTAGTTATTGCGTTGCTTGCCTTTCTCGACAAGAGAAACAAGCGAAAATAAAAATGCCTACTCTGTCGCAACCAGAGTAGGCGTCTCTATTTAGAGAAATAAGCTAACTCGGGAAACTCCACCTTTTGGAGTGGGGCTCCTGAGAGGCATCTGTTCGAGCAGGTGCCTTTCTTTATGCTTAATATATCACAATCAGCGGATGATTTCAACTTCATTTTACTGGTTTCGGAACTGATTCAGCCGGTCCGCAAGTTTCTGATCCTTATCAGGATAAAGATGTGAGTACGTGTCAAGAGTAGTCTTTACGGATTCATGACCAAGCCGGTCTGCAATTTCCAGAGCAGAGAACCCAAGCTCTATGAGCATACTTGCGTGGGAATGCCGCAGATCATGCACTCTGATCGGCTTCAGACCTACCCTTTCAGACACTCTTTTCATTTCCTTTTCCAGAGCAGTCTTCTGGAAGTAGAATATCCGATCACCCTTTTCAATCCCATACAGCTTTGAAATGTATTCCTGGATATCGTCATACAGGAAATCCGGAATGGAGATACACCTTTTGGATTTTGGTGTCTTCGGTTCCAGAAATATCTCTTTCCCCTTTACCTTTGCATAGTTTTTGTTTATGTCTATCCTCTTGGATGGAAGAATATCCGCTGGTGTCAGTGCGAGCAGCTCTCCGGAACGCATACCGGTATAGAACAGGATATCAAAAGCCAGCTTCATGGATGATTTGCTGATAGCCTTGGAAAATTTCTCGTACTCAGCCTGTGTCCAGATATTCATTTCGTCAGCATTGCTTTTTCCCATACTGCCTGCGGCCTTGCAGGGATTGAGGGCGAGGTGGTAGTGAGAGACAGCATAATTCATAATAGCGGACATCTGATTGTTTACAGTTTTCAGATATGTTTGGGAGAAAGGCTTATCGTCTCTGTCCCGGAATGAGATAAGCTCATTCTGCCATTTGCGTATCTTGATCGTATCAATGTCGCACACTTTCTGCCTTCCGAAGTAAGGGAGTAGCTTTGTATCTATGATAAACCGCTTATTCTCCATTGTGGTAGGTTTGAGGCGGTGTTCCATATCCTCGAGATAATTGGTAACAAGCGAGGAGAACAGTATGTCGCTAGTAGCATTCTGCTGATCCATGAAAGTACGTTCATATTCTTTTGCTTCACGCTGCGTAGAGAAGCCCCTTTTGCAGATATGCTTCTTCTCTCCAGTCCAATCGGTATAGTAGAAGTTGGCATACCACATCGTTTTTCCATTTTTCAGAGTATATTTATATGCTGGCATGCCGCACCCCTTTCCATTCTTTGCAGATTATTTATCCTCCGAAGTGAAATTCTTTCTTATACTTCGGTTTTTCGTATTCTATGCCTTTGTAATGATAGTATGACCGCTCCATAGCCTCCAGAGTGAGCAGATCAATCTCCCTGGCAGAGAGGATTCCGTCATTCTTCCTGTGTGTCCGGATCCGGTAGAATTCGGACCGGGATTCCTCGTCGAGCTTGGCCAGCCTTTCTTCAATCTCTTTTTCAAACTCCGGATCGTAGATATTATCATCCGCCTCAGCCTGACGTTTGAGCTTGGCACGAACCTGTGCTTCCAGTTCCATAAGGGATTCAGCCCCTTTTTTCTGTTGTGACTTTCTGTACTCTTTTTCCAGATCGCTTATCTTTTGTGAGGTTTCGTCTGCGTTATACATAAATAGATTCCTCCTCATTTCCTTTTTTATTAACAACGACAGATGTGCCATTTACTGATACACCTATCATATCTCTGCTTAGAGTAATCATTTCATATGAGATTCCGATAATGGCATTTCCACCTTTTGAAACGGATTCTTTTATCATGCTATCAAGTGCATTCTTTTTGGCCTGCTTAATTTTATCTGAATAAGCTTCTGATTCTACACCAAATAAATCTGAAATATTGGATTCCATTGTTGAAAACCATCCTGTTCCAATGACAGATTCACCAGATACAAGACCTACATACTTTTTAATAGAACAGGTTTCAAAAGAATACCCGGTTGATAACAAATGTTCTTTATACCGCAACACTTCTTCTTGCTGTAATTGCTCTTGTTTTCTTAATTGTTCTTGCTTTGCAATAGACTGCATCTCGACTCTCTTGCGTTTTTCTTCTTGCTGTGCACGCTCGTAAGCTTCGACCGTATCACTAGTTGGAACACCGCATTGAAAGCATATACCGCTCGTAAGCATTTCAGAAGTTATTTCGTGGCCACACTTTATACAATTCATACAATCTCCCTTTTCAATCTGACGACCAATCAGAAAATACTATCTTTTATGGTGACCTCGGTACCACGCGAGGTCTATTATTTTCCAACAACTTTTCTTTGATCATCCGCTGCAACAGATGATTCGTTTTCGGATTCGTATTTTTTGAGAATGTCAATCATTTGTCCGACAGCCCATCGTTTGTCTATTTTTCGCAACTGACTATAATATGAAAGAACATCTTTGTCTTCACCAGAAGGAAGGTTAAACTGATCGGTCCGTCCTAAAAGATAATCAACAGATGTATTTAGACAGTCAGCAACCAATATGAGCTGTCTTACGCTTGGAACTTCGTTTACACACCAATATTCCAGAACTTCTTTTTCTAATCCAGTAGCCATAACAATATCATCCATTGTTATATGGCGAATTTCCATTAAATCAAGCAAAGCAGAGTGGCAACTTCCGTCACTAAGGATTGCTTTGTTAAAATCTTCGGATTGGTATTCGGCAACATTTGATATACCAATAAGAAAGTCCAAAGGAACATTAAAATAGTTACAGATTTTAAGTTTCATTTGGTCATTGGGGCAGCTTTTTCCACTCTCATAAAGAGACACAGTTGATTTTACAATACCAAATATATTGCCAAACTCTTCTTGAGTAAGACCAGCAGAAGTACGCAGCATTTTGATTCTGTCGGATATGTTTGCCATGCAGACCGCCTCCTTTTGTTTAATATTTTCAAACATATTATAAGTGACACCTCCTTGAAATTAAACTGTTTTCAACAAAGTTGATAAAAATTCAACTAAGATATTGACATAAATGAGAAGTTGAAGTATTATAAACACAAGTTGAAGAAACTAAAACATGAAAGGAGAAAAGTGATGAATCTTGAACTACTAAAATCCGAGAGGAAAGCTAAGGGCTACACTCAAAAATATATGGCCGAACAGCTGGGGTTCAAAGACAGGAGCAGTTATTGCCTTATTGAGAATGGAAAATGCTCCGTAGATATAGAGTTAGCCAATCGTATCGCCTCTGTACTGGACTTATCGGAACGAAGAACATTTGAAATTTTTTTTGCTTCAAAAGTTCAAGTATCTTCAACTTAGTTAAAGTTTAGTCGAAATGGAGGAAAAAATAAATGGGAACAAACCCTACGAAAGCCGCTGACAATATCTACTGTAAATGCAGAAAAGAGGCTGCAAAATACAATGACAAGTTGAATAGCCGTGAAGGAGCGGCTGAACTTCTTGGAATTTCTGCTAGTACACTTGCTGATTATGAATTAGGTATTACAAAGATTATCCCAGCTGATGCGATTTTGAGAATGGCTGATCTTTATAATGCACCGGAACTCAGAAATCACTATTGCAAGTATAGCTGTCCTTTGGGACAGGATGTACCGCTGGTTGATACAGAAAGCTTAGACAGAATTGCTGTAAGAGCCCTTGCTTCACTCAAAAAGGTACAGGAATCAAAAGAAAATCTTTTAGATGTCGTAGCCGACGGAGTGATATCTGAGGATGAAAAACCAATTTTGCAGGACATACTTAGCAACTTGGATGAGCTGACAGCTGTATCACAAAATCTAAAAGTTTGGGTTCAAAAGAACCTGGAATAGGAGGTTTTATGGGAGCAGTAAGAACCGCACCGAGACCATTTCTGACCGTAAAGGAAGTTATGATTTTACTCGGTTGCAAAGAAGACTTTGCGTACAAGACGATGCGCAAAATCAATAAGGAATCCGAGAGCCAGGGATATATCAGCATAGGCTCCGGAAAAGTCAATAAGCATTTATTTGCGGATAAGTTGCAGATTCCGGAAGAGGATATTGAGCAGGCAATCCAGTATGTAGCTGCACAGGAGAATAGATAGGAGGCAATCATGGCATATTACAATGTCTGCCCTGTTTGTGGAAGCAATCTTGATCCGGGAGAACGGTGCGATTGCCAGAGCATAAGGGCAAAGGAACAGGAGAAGAACAGGCTGTTTTTCAGCCAGATGTTGAGAACAGAAAAGAACAGCGGTCAGATGTCGTTTGCATTCGAACATCCGGGAGGAGGTGCGATAGGAGCATGAGAAATAAGTGCCTATTTGCATTGGGAGTGGTATTTGCCATGTCCCTGACTTCAATTGTCGCATTTGCTTTCAGCTTTACCGGAGAGCCGGACGTGAAGAACGATCAACAACAGATTGTTGTAGTGAATCCTGCGACAGAGAGTGAGGAAACGACCTCAGAGCAGACGGTTTCGGCAGAAACAGAGGACACAACAGCAACCTTACAGTCGGCTGGCAGTTCATTGAGTGGAAGCATGGACTGGGATGCGGAAGATGCTTATATGCTTGCCAAGATTGCAATGGCAGAAGCGGAATCCGAGGACACCGAGGGCAAAGCTCTTGTAATGCTGGTGGTGCTGAACAGAGTTTGGAGCGACGAGTTTCCAGACACGATTGCAGGAGTTATCTTCCAAGATGGACAGTTCAGTCCAATCAGCAACGGCCGGTATGACGAGGTCAAACCGGATGCCGACTGTTACAGAGCATTACAGCTTATCCAGATTGACGGATGGGATGAAAGCCGGGGAGCGACTTACTTCGAGAGCAAGAGCGAATCCAACTGGCACAGCGAGCATCTGACCTTTCTATTCCAGCATGGGAAACATTATTTTTACAAGGAGTGATGAAGAGTGAAGAGAGACTTGATAGCGGTTATTTGGTCATTGCTCGTAACCGGAGCAATAAGCAAATGGGCTTTCCACGTTGCGTATCTGGAAAGAGGGTACAAGGCAGTAGGCGGTGAGTACCTTGTGATACTGGTGGCTTATGTAGCTGCATGGAAAGCAATTAACTATTTATTTGATTCGTTGGAGGAATTGGAAAGTGAAAGAAATCGTAGAAAAAAGAGAAGTAGAAGAACTGCTCGGATGCGAGATTACAGATGAACAGTTTGAGCAGGCATTAAAGTATGCCAGACATAAGCAGAAGTACATATATCAGCGAGAACAGAGAAAGGTCGTGTTACAGCACTGGTATCTCGTTAAACTGACAGAAGAATATGTGAGAAATCTTGCTTTTTCAAAATTCACAATGGATTTATGCAGTGCACTGAGAGATATGGAAAAAGAGTGCTCGGACAAAGTCCGGAACACCCTCGTAAGCAACCATATTGTATCACAGCCATCTGCTTAAAATCAATAAAATTATACTATATGGAGGTACAATATGGAAAACAATTCTAACGCTATTGCTGAAATTCAGAAAAAGTATGCCGGATGCAATTTGCTTATGCCGGCCGCAACGGAAGTTCAGCTCAATCCTTTTTACAAGATTACGGTTATGGAAGTGACTGCAGATCTTTCTGAAAATTCTGGAGATATTTTTAAGGTCGGCTCTGTTAAGACTGGAACAACACAACAGGGCAAGGACATTTGGGAAGAAACCTATTCTCCGGCAAAACCCCTTCTTATGAAAATTGCCGCGGCAGCTGGCATACAGTTTGATCCTGATCATACTTATGGAACCAAAATTGATGCCAATACATATAAAGCCAAAGCATATGGAGCTATGAGAATGCCAGATGGTACTGGTAAAACACATGCTGATGAGAAAGTTATTTGCCTCGATGATGAAGAGGCTAATTACAGAGTAGAGTTCATGGATAAGTCTATCAAAGGTATTACAGATGAAAAAGCTGCAAAGGCCGCAGCTGAAATGTTCAAAGGGAATTGGATCGATGCCAAAAATAAATGGGGAAAGGCTTGCAAAGCATATGTTATCGATGATTGTGACAGGGAGAAATATATTGAGCGTTCTGTTCTTGTAAATATGACATTGCTCCGTAAAACAGCTGCCGCAAAAGCCATGACAGGTGCAATTCTTCGTGTAATCAGAGCTCTAACAGGCATGAAAGGGCAGTATACCAAAAAGGAGTTGCAGAAGCCATTTGCTATTCCTCGTGTTACCTTTTCTCCTGATTATACAGATCCGGAAGTGAGAAAAGCAATGCTGTCTCAGGGAATGAATTCTATAGGATCTTTATTTGGAGCCGCTCCAACTATTGCGGCTATTCCGGACGCTTTAACTGGTAGGGAAAGAGACGAATTCAATCCAGAAGAATTTGCTGATAATCCTGCATTTGCATCTGATGAAGCTATGGTAGAGGAGAATGCAGGAGGCGAACAGAACTGGTTTGATGAAACACCACAGCAGAATTCGGAGTCAGAAGCAAATGAACAGACAGGATACATCTGTGACGAATGTGGCGCTCAGATTTCCGACAAAGTATATTCCTACTCTATTAATAAATTTGGCAAGCCATTGTGTGTAAGATGCCAGAGAGGAGCCCACTAATGAAGATTATAAAAATAACCACTGAAAATGAAATTACAACACTTGAATTTCCAGAGGGAGATATTACTTCGGTAAATAAGCGGTTATATGAAATGATTGGACCGAAATGTGAATTGATGGAGCATGTGATGCCGTCTCGACTTTATAAGATTTTAGGAGCGTCTAACAGACCTAAGAAAGAGAAAGGGAGCTGCACAAGCATTCTGATGGATGAGGAAGCATACTATCACGATCTGGAAGTGAATGTGGTAGGAAGTTGGCTTTATGAAAGCGATTTGCACGGAAACCCGATTTTGGGAAACATTTTGGTCATTGGAGAATACTGGGGTGGAGATGGAGTTGAATTCTGCGGAATGTCAGATGAACAATACAACTTATTATATCCACAACTTGAAGAACTTACGAAGAAAGCGAGGGAATACAGATGAAAATATTACATACTGCAGATTGGCACATTGGTTCATTTAAGGGACCAGAAAAGGAGGGGGTAAATCTCCGTTCTGAGGATACAATGAAGTGTCTGCGTAGTTTGGTTGAAACAGCTGAAAAAGAAAAGCCGGACTTAGTACTTGTATCCGGTGACATTTTCCACCAGGCAGAAATTTGGCAGGGCAGAAGCCATAAGGAAGTATTACAGGCAAGAGAAATTATCCTTGCTCTTTCCAGAGCGGCAGGACAGGTCATTGTAATGAGAGGTACTCCAAATCATGACAGTGAGGAAGCATTTCTCGAACTAAAGGCTCACTTTGAATTCATTGATAATGTAAAGATTGTGATCACACCGGAACTTGTCAGAACATCTTATGCAGATATCGTTGCGGTTCCGGGATTTGATAAAGGTACATTCAGAGCACAGCATCCCGGAATTTCTAAAGAGGATGAAAATATCGTATTTTCTGAGGAACTTGGAAAAATCGTAGTTGGAATGAGGGCTATGTGCAGCGGAGATGTCCCTGCTATTCTCATGAGCCATTACACAGTACCTGGATGTAACACAGAAAGCGGTCAAACACAGTTCCTTACTCAATTTGAACCGGTTATCACACAGGACATGCTTTTAGCGGCAGATTATGATTTGGTTGCCCTTGGCCACATTCATAGACCTCAGATGATAAATGGACTCAGGAATGTTTACTATTCCGGAGCAGTAAATGCCATGAATTTTAACGATGAGGGGCAGCAGAGGGGCTTTTGGATTCACAACTGGCACGAGCTGGGAACATGGCAGAGTATTTTCCATGAAACACCTATCAGAGAGTTTGCAACCATTGAACTCAATGATGATGATGTGACACAGATAAATATGCAGGCTATGGATTTTGTTGCTACTGAGAAGTGGAGAGGACAGATCGATGGAAAGATTGTCCGTGTTCATTATAGCTGCACCGCAGAAAACAGCAAGGCTCTGAATAAGGCAACTTTGGAAAGAGAGCTTCTGGAAGACGGAGCATTTATGGTATGGGAAATTCTTCCAGATAAGATAGATGAATTTGCAAATAGAACACAGCTTGAAAATGCTACGGATCCGGAGGCGAACCTTATTAAGTATCTTGAGGAAAAGCAGGTACCACAGGAAAGAATACAGGAACTTGTATTAAAGGCAAGACCGATTATTGCTGAAGCTGAGGCAAGCATGACAGCGACAGCAAATAGCGGAACATTTGAACCTGTAGAAATTGCTGTTAAGAATTATCGTAACTACGAAGAGGAAACATTTAATTTCGAGGATATCACTTTCTGCACAATCAACGGTCAGAATGGAGCAGGAAAGAGCAGCTTGTTTATGGATGCGATTATCGACTGCCTTTATGAAGAACCGAGAGAGGGTGTAATCAAGGATGATACAGGAAAGGCACCATGGCTTAGAAATGATGAAAGCGTCCGTTCCGGTTCGATTATGTTTACATTCCGTATCGGAGAGAAAAAGTATCGCGTCACAAGAACCAGAGCCCGTTCCGGAAAAGGAACTTTGAATATTTCTCAGTTTGTTGAGAATGAATGGAAGGATTGCTCAAAGGAAAGATACAACGATACCCAGCAGGAAATCTTAAACATTCTTGGAATGGACAGCTTCACATTCAAGTCCTGTGCTTTGATTATGCAGGATCAGTACGGATTATTCTTACAGGCAAAGCCGGAGGAAAGAGTTGAGGTGCTCGGCACACTCCTTGGGCTTGGGGTATATCAGATAATGGAAAAAATTGCTTCGGACAAGGCAAAGGTGAATGGAGCAAAGAACAGGGAATTGAAGCAGGAAATCACTATTCACAATGTAACAATCGCTGAGTTTGGAAAGCCGGATGAGGAATTGGAAAAATGCAAGACTGAATTGGCGGAGCAGGAAACCAGATTACAGGCAAAAGTGAATGAGAGGGATCAGAAAAAACTTGTCCTGTCGAATCAGCAGGAAGCCGCAGATAGGAGAAAGAGAGCACTTGCAGCTGTTGCAACTTTACAGGCAAAAAAGACCATTGCAGAGCAGAATAGAGCTACACAGCAGGCGATAGCAGACAGCAGTTCAGTAACTCTCGCCCAGAAGCCAGAAATAGAGAAAAAGATTGCTGAAAGAAAAGATTTGTTGAAGCGGGAACTGGAACTCGCAGGACAGTCAGCACTCTACACGACAAAGAAACAGGAGGCTGAAAATCTTGCAAAGCAGGCTGAAAGTGAACAAAAGAACATTTTGGAGTTACAGGCTGCTTTACAGAAGAAACAGAATGAAAAGAATGCAATGATACTGGATTCGGTCAATGATGGTGAGGTCAGGCAGAAAGCCGAAACATACACCAAAAAGAAAGCAGAGTTAGAGGATATGCAGGAAAAAGCTGTTGCATACCAGAAAGCAAAAACCGAATACTCTGCGGCAGTTTTCCATGAAAGCGAGACAAGGTCAAGCTTTGACAGGGAGAAGCAGAAAGCGGACGAGCAGAAGCAGTTTCTTGAAAAGAAAGTTGCAATATTGAATGAATCCGGATGTGTGGATATCGAGAAAGCACATTGTAAATTCTTGCAGGATGCCATCGAAGCAAAGGAACAGCTGGAAGTACATGAAGCATTGTATGTAGACATTGCCGCTCGCAGAGATTGCGAACTTGCAAAGAGCAAATTTGCAATAGAGAACAAACAGGCTGAAATGGATGCGATAGGATACGATGCGGCAGCTTTAACAGTCCTGCAAAACGAATGTGCAACATTGCTTCCGTATGTGGCACAGCTCGAAAAAATCAACCAGAGGGAAAACAATCTCGCTTTGATTAAGGCTGCTTTGGAACATTTAAAGTCAAATATATCAGAAGCAGAAAACAGGCTTGCTGAGGTCAAATTAAAGGGCACACAGGTAGAAACAGAGCGTGATATATATGCCAAAGCGTTTGAAGAACATGTACATGTGCTTAGTGCCATTACTGCTCTTGATCCGTGGGTGGAAAAGGAAAAAATGCTTCCAGTAGCAGAGGAAAGAAATGCAACAGCATTGAACAGGGTTCTGGAGTTGACAGCAGAAATTACCGGTATCGATGATGAAATCGCAGAGAGACAGGCGGAGGCTGATAAAGAGATACTTGCTATGGCGGGAATGGAAGAGGCTCAGGCGATTGTGAACGGACTGGATACAGAAGTGAATGCCATTAACAGCATGGTAAAGGAAAAACAGATGCGAATTGGAGCTTTACAGCAGAAATCGGAACAGATTGCAAAGTTGAAGCAGGATATTGCAGCTTTACAGGACAAGCAGGTGGAATATGCCAAGGAGACAGCTGATTACGATACATTGAAAGTCGCATTTAGCCAGAGCGGTGTGCCACATCAGATTATCCGCTCTATTATTCCGCAGCTGACAGCTACAGCAAATACCATTCTTGGACAGATGACTGGCGGAAAAATGGGAGTGGAGCTCAGACTGGAGAGACTTCAGAAAAATGGAAAGGAAAAGGTATCTTTGGATATTTACATCGAGGAATATGGTAAGTCGGTGCTTCCATACCTTTCAAAATCCGGTGGAGAGAAAGTCAAGTCTTCATTATCGGTAATTCTTGCATTGGCAGAGATTAAATCATCTTCGGCAGGAATCCAGCTCGGAATGCTCTTTATTGATGAGCCTCCATTCTTGGATGGGGACGGAATACAGGCATATTGCGACGCATTGGAGACAATACAGAGCAGATACAGCAACATTAAAATAATGGCTATCACTCATGATCCGACAATGAAAGCCAGATTCCCTCAGAATTTGGATGTAGTCAAAACGGAAAATGGTAGCAAGGTAATTTATTAAGTCAGGAGCTGGAGGGGGCACTCTCCAGCATCCGAAAGGAGGATGATCGAATGCCAAACAGGATAATCAAGGAGAGCATCTGCAGGAGCGAAGAAATAGATTCTTTATCTTGGTTCGAGGAAGTTCTGTTTTATAGATTGATTGTAACCTGTGACGACTTCGGCAGATACGACGGAAGAGCAAGGATAATCAAGGGAAGCTGCTTTCCTCTGAAAGATATTACGGAAAAAGATATAGATAAGGCGCTTGGTAGGTTGTCGGCGGTGGGCTTGGTCAGAGTGTATGAGGCACAGGGAAGACCGTACCTGCAATTGGTAACTTGGGCGGATCATCAGAGAATTCGTAATCAAAAGAGTAAGTATCCCGGATTTTCAGAGGATTGTGAATTGCTGACATTTGACAGCAAAGGACAGCAGATAAAAACATCAGACAACAAATGTGTCCGTAATCCAATCCAATCCGAATCCAAATCCGAATCGGAAACCAATACAAATATATGCTCCGAGCAGACAGTAGCTGCGGAGCCATCAGTAATAGGTATCATGATGAATACTGGTGAAGAATACCCGATTACACAGAGTTATGTTCTTGAACTCGCAGAATTATATCCTGCTGTTGACATTATGCAGGAACTAAGGGCAATGAAAGGCTGGTGTGATGCTAATCCGAGAAAACGGAAAACAGCAGGAGGAATGAAACGATTTATCAACGCTTGGATTTCAAAGGTTCAGAACAGAGGTGGAACACCTGGTTATACGCAATCTTACAATCAGACAGCCGGCGGCTCAAAGGTAGAGCAGTTTGCACAAGGAGCAAGGGAGTGGGCGAATGAATAAACAGCAATTTGCGACATTGGCAATCGGAATTAAATCCGCATATCCAGCTTCAAAAATACTCGAAGATAATGCCTCAATGGATTTTTGGTATATGACACTTAAAGATATTCCGTATGAGATTGCTGAAAATGCTGTCATGGAGCATATTTGCACCAATATTTATCCGCCCAACATAGCTGAAATCAGAAAGCTATGTATGGAAAGATGTAAAACACCAATTCTGAGTTTTGACGAAGCATGGGGAGTTGTCCAAAAAGCAATGTCCGATTATGGGTGGTATCATCCGCAGGAGGCATTTGCAACCATGGATGAGCTCACATTGGCTGTAGTTAAAAATCTTGGGTGGAGCAGGCTGTGCCAGAGCGAAAATCCAACTGCAGATAGGGCAAACTTCCGTGAGGCTTATGAGAAAAAAGCCGCTGAAGCACAAAATACAAATGCACTTCCGGATTTCGTCGCTAAAAACAAAGTGCTGTTGCAAAAGCAGTATGTACCGGCGATTGAGAAGAAAGAGCCTGTAAGGATAGAACAGGAGAAAGAACCAGAACCTAAACCGCTCACAGAGGAACAGCGAGAAGAAAGGGCTCGCAAATTTGAAGAAATAAGGAGGAAGATTTTAGGTGGTGAAGCAGAGTGAAGCAATACAGGGAACTGAAAAAGAATTCTTAAATGAATTTCATAAACTCTGCTATTCACGAAGCTCTTGGCAGGTTTGGGCGGATTTGATGACAGCTATAGCGTGCTCAATAAGTAATGTGGCAGACAGAAGCCCGGAGCATTATGAGAGCAGAGAAAAAGAATATGCACAATGCATAGAGAGACTTGGTTCTGTAGAGATTCCTGCAAAAATGCTTGCAATCATTGTTGAAGCCCTGGAAAGAAATCCGGAACAGGATTTCCTTGGAGAAATGTATATGCAGCTAAATCTTGGAAATCACTGGAAAGGGCAGTTTTTTACACCCTACTGTGTGTGCAAGATGATGTCTGAGATAACCTGTGAGGATGTTGACAGCCATATAGAAAAGCAAGGCTACTTATCCATTTGTGATCCGGCTTGTGGAGCAGGAGCAACATTGATAGCTGCCGCAAATACCATGAAAAAGTGTAAACATAATTTTCAAAATCATGTGGTTTTTGTTGCACAGGACATAGACAGAATAACCGGGATGATGTGTTACATACAGCTTTCACTTTTGGGGTGTGCAGGATATGTGTGTATAGCAAATACGATTACAAATCCTTTGACGGGGCATGTACTGTTCCCTAATGAAAAAGAGGGACAGGAACTCTGGTATATGCCAATGTTTCAAAATCAAATATGGACATGGAGAAGATTGTTCCAGTCAATGGACGGTCTTGGTGGAACTGCAACCACCGAAAAAACAGTGGAAAAAGAGCACTTTTATATGTTTTTCGATTTCGATAAAAAGGAGGAAGCCTATGGAAACAGGTAGAAATGTAATGCACTACGCATTAGGAGACAACAGAGATTATGAATTTGAGTGGAGCAAGGCAGTTTTGGAGTATCTGGAAAAGGGATATCCGGCAGAAGAAAAGAACTGCGAGCTGGAGGTCGGGAGCACGACTTACAAGGTTCTAAAAAGAGATACTGTAACCGCATTCTATGATGTAGACGGTAACACATTGTTTGATGTTACGAATGACAGGCTCAAAGAGGAATACGAGGCAATGGAAAGTCTGGATGAAACAGAGCCGAAGTCAGAGATTGGAAGAGCCATTGCAGGGATTGAGAAACAGGCATTTGACGAGGCTGTGTATATGGGGAAGACTTCCCTTGCGGATATTGTGACAGGGAATGTTCCTGATCCGACACCGGAAGAAGTGCAGAAGGCAATGGAAGAGCAGGCAGGAGCAGAGGAAGCAGAAGGTGATGAACCGGGCGATGATTCTTGCGGCCAGGATATTGAGGAAACTCACGATACTGAAACGCAGGAGGCTTCTGAAAATGGTGGAGAGGAAGAAAAAACGGATCCTGAGCCGACAGCAAAGGGCATCGATGGAGCTGTTGCAAAGCTGCAGGGAGAATTGAAAAAGGCAAAGGAAGGCTATGCCGAGCCTATCCTGTCACACATGATTGACCGGTGCAAAGAGTCGGAGACATTGGCTGATGCGGTATGCCAGACGCATAAGACCTGGGAGAAGTGCTTCAAGTACATCATGGATCAGGCACGAAAGCTCAAGAGTGGAAACTGTGCCATGGTAAAGGATTCCGTAGTCTACGAATGGGCAGAGGACTATTACAGACTGGATGATAAAGCTCTTGAAGAGAAAAAGGCTGTGGAAGCCAAGGAGAGAGAAAAGAAACAGAAAGCCGATCAGCAGAAGCGTCTGGACGGCATGAAGAAGCGTGCTGAGAAAAAGGCGGAGACAGCTGGAAAAGATAAGGCTGCCAAGGAAACTCCAAAACCGGAAGCAAAGGCGGACAAACCGAAGAAAGAGCCGGAGAAAAAAGAAGCTCCTAAGAAGAGGTCGAATGAACTTGAAGGGCAGATGGATCTGTTCTCAATGATGGGGCTGTAAGGAGGGATGTACGATGGAAAAAAGAAAGCTGTCTGCATTGCCTAGACCAGAGGCAACAGCAGAAATGGTTGAAATGGCAGATAGACTGGACGGAATGGAGCACATTGTGACTGCGGAGCTGGTTGATGATAACAAAATACTGCTTCTGAATTTCTATGAGGTGTCGAAGCTCAAAAAAGGAAAAACGGAAGCAGCATTTAGGACATTCCTGTCGAGTGATGATTATATCACGCAGGACCTGTCACAGTCAAAGGTTAAATGGCTTACAGCTGCATTTGATAATATGCAAGGTTTCCGGCTGTGGGAGTACAAATGGGATCAAAAAACATGGAAAAGCGAACACATTCCCAAGGTGTTTATTTGGACAGCAGAGGACAAGGGCGTCATGGAGAGCTTTTTCAAGGCTTACCGCAAAGATACCGACGAGAACGTATGGAATGCTATTGACAGATTCCAGGACAAGGTCAAGGCAGAACGACTGGCAGAGAAGCACAGAAAAGTCCTTGAGCCGATTGATCTGCGGATGGAGCCGATAGGAGAGCCTTCACAGGATTTTACCGACTGGGTATGGGAGCAGGGCATGAGTTTCAGCCGGTACGGAATTTATAAAGAGACATCCAAGGGAAAGGCTGAATTTGAGTGTACGCACTGCCAGAAGACAGGAATTGTTGATCGGAGCAGGATAAGACTTCGGAACAATGAAAAGGGGGAATGCCCTTTCTGCGGAAGCAGAGTGACATATAAGGCAAGAGGAAAAATGCCATGCCAGATAGCAGATGAAAGATGGTTCATATATGTGGATCGGCAGGAGGAAGGTTTCTTACTCCGGTACTTCAAAGCATGGAGACACATAAAGAATGACGCAATGATAACAGGCAGCATATGTAAGAAACGCATTGAAGAAACCATGCATGAGTACAGCCGCTGTTTCTGCACATTCTTCGGCGAAAAGCTGATGAAGGAAAGCTATGAATGGGGAGTGTACCACCAGAAGGGGAATTCGCGCTGGATTCCGGATGAGGGAAATATCGCATGCATGGAGTGTATCTTATATCCCGGAAATCTTCCGCAGGCATGGGAACACACACCAATGAAGTATTCCGCACTGGAAATTCTGGCGCAGAACATTCCGACCACTGCTTTCAGATACGAGGATGCCATTGATGTTTATCTGAAATTTCCGAAGCTTGAGTGGTTCTGCAAAATGGGCTTGAACCAGCTGGCGAAGGATGTGGTAAGAGGCTACAACTACAGCGGGAACATGACAGGCAAGGTCAATTATAAGGCTGACACCATCTATGAAATCTTAGGGCTGAATAAGGTCAATACGAGGACACTACAGGCAATAGACGGCAATCATTACGAACTCCGCCTGTTGCAGGTAGCACAGCGGCTTGATATCCAGATGAAGCCGGAGCAGTTAAAGGAATTTTACGAAACCTTTGAATGCAACACAGATCTTCTGAAGGAGAAGAACAGAAAGGTATCGCTCCATAAGCTCTGCCGGTACATAGACAGGGAGAGTGAGAGATACCCGATCGGAGAAAAGAATACCTGCATGTGGGGCTATTCCTACAACAGGTATAAAGAGAGAACAGATCCACGAATAGAGAGAAAACAGAATATGGCACATGACTGGCTTGAGTATATAGGGTGGTGCCGGGAGCTGAAATACGACCTGGATAACAAGTTTATCTACATGCCGAACAATTTCAAAAGGGTGCATGACAGGGTAGCAGAAGAATACAAGGTATTGCAGGATAAAAAAGCTGCAGCTGAGAAGAAACGAAGGGAAAAGCAGGCCGCTAAGAGAATGGAACAGACAAAGAAAGCAATGGAGGAGATATTCAGTAAGAATGATGGAGTGGATGCTTTCCAGATAAAAGGAAAGGGGCTGATTCTTGTGGTGCCGCAGAGCGGGGATGAAATCCGCAAGGAAGGAGAAGCTCTTCATCACTGTGTAGGAGGTTACGTTGAGAGAGTAGCAAAAGGAGAAACGAACATCTTCTTTGTCAGAAAGGCAGATCATCCGGAGCAATCTTATTTCACGATGGAATGGAAAAACAACAAGGTCGTACAGTGCAGAGGTAAAAGCAACTGTGGGATGCCACCTGATGTGAAAGCCTTTGTGCAGGTGTTCGAGAAGAAAATGCAGGATGCAATCCAGAAAGGAGATACAAATGGCAAAAAGAAACAGAATTTACAGTCTGCGTAAGGGCTCAGTCCAGTGGAATGAAGAGGACAGGCTTTCATTATGCGGAATGCTGATTAAAGCAGGATATGCGGCACGTATCGGCAGAGGAATGATTCCCGGAACAGAAGGCAGGAAGACAGCACAGTATGAATACTTTGTTGAGTATTGGGAGGAAGGAGATGATACAAATGCTGGGACAGGTAACTAATTTAATAATGCCAAAGTTTATTGCGAGAAAGCCCAAGATTAAGCATGGGACATACAACAAGTATGGATTCGCTATTACGCTTCATCAGTATTGTATCTGTCCTAGATGCAACCATATCCTCAATGCCGGTCCAAATTATCAGCCGGATTATTGTAGCAAGTGCGGACAGCATGTTAATTGTTCAGATGTTCCATGGGAAGAGGAAGTCCAGCTTGGATATGTCAGAAAGGAGGAACGTTGTGAATAAATCAAAAATTGAGTGGTGTGATCACACATGGAATCCTATTACGGGATGCAATCATGGATGCCATTACTGCTATGCAAGAACTATGACAGCCAGATTCAGCGGAGACGTAAGGCTCAATAAAATGTGTAAGGCGGATTATTCGACGCAGACTGGACCGGACGAAAGCACTTTATATATTTTGGATAAGCCGATGCTGAGTGAGACAGGGCATCCGCTGGTATATCCATTCGGATTCGAGCCGACCTTTCACAGATATCGCATGGATACGATTGGCAAACTGAAAATGGGTAACAACATTTTTGTGGGAGCTATGGCTGATGTATTCGGAGAGTGGGTACCGGATCAGTGGATTGAGGAAATATTCACGGTGTGCCTGGAGCATGACGAGCACAATTATTTGTTTCTGACAAAGAACCCAGAACGATACATGAAGCTGGCAAATGCCGGGAAGCTGCCACAGCAGAACAATTTCTGGTATGGCACGACAGTGACGAGACCGGATCAGGAATACGCATGGTTTGAATCCGGCACTTATAACTGGTTTTTGAGTATCGAACCGATACTTGAGGATTTCGGCAAGTTTGGGGCAACGGTGAAAACGGCACCGCCATGGATTATTGTCGGAGCACAGACAGGGCGGTCAAAGAATAAGGTCATTCCAGAGTTTGAGTGGATTAAGAATCTGGTGCTTACTGCAGATACGTTTGGAATACCAATTTTTATGAAAGACAGTCTGATTCCGATTGTTGGAGAAAAGAATATGCGGAGGGATTTCCCAAAACAGCTCATTGAAAAGACAATCAGCGAAAAAATGCAGAACAAGCTCTATGAAGCGTGCTCTGAGTGCGGGAAAGTGCTTCGCAAGAACCAGATGGTTGCATTGATGGCAAGATCAAAAAGAGGTACACCAGCTAAACAGTATGCCTACCTGTGCAGGGCATGCTTTGAGAACAGTTGTAAAAATATGGGGGTTGAACTCCCAAAACTTGACTATATGGAGGATTAAAAGATGAGTAACAATGCAGAAAACAGATTTGAAAATAACGCAGTAGTATTAGCAGGAGAAGTTGCAGGAACACCGGTATACAGCCACGAGGTGTACGGAGAAGGATTTTATGTTTTTGACATGAACATTCCGAGAGAAAGCGGAAACATTGATACAGTGCCGGTTATGGTTTCAGAAAGAATGTGCAATATTGAAGACATTAAGGTGGGAAAATTGTATGAGGTTGTCGGTCAGTTCCGCTCTTATAACAGACATGAAGAGAAAAAGAACCGCCTGATACTCTCTGTGTTTGCCGTAGAATTGAATCCAGTAACTGAAGATGAATTTATTGGAGAAAACCATATTGATCTTGATGGATACGTTTGCAAAGAACCAGTTTATAGAAAGACTCCACTTGGCAGGGAAATTGCAGATTTGCTCATTGCTGTGAACAGAGCTTATGGAAAGTCAGATTACATTCCTTGTATTACATGGGGCAGAAATGCGAGATTTGCATCAACATTAGAGGTTGGACAGAGAGTGCAGCTGCAGGGAAGAATCCAGAGCCGTGAATATGTAAAGAAAATTAGTGAGGATAATTCGGAGCGACACACAGCTTATGAGTTATCAGCCAGTCGGATTGTACTGAGTATGTAATATGTGGTGCCGGAACAGCGAGGGCTATAAAGATTACACTGCTGGTATTGCAATATCGCATGCCAGCAGGAACGAACGAAAGGAGCATAAAATGGCGAAGAAAAGAAGCTGTCGCAGAACAGTAGATGAAGATAAAATCCACGAGAAGGCGGTTAAAATCCGCAAAATGACAGACGAACAGCTGGTACATTACGTGGAGGACAGAGTAGAGAAAGCAAGGAGTGAGGGTTTTCATCGTGGGAAAGAAGCTGCTCCTGCCAAGCCTGCGGTAAATATTGCTGCGATTATCGGAGAAATCGGCAGTGTAAAGGGCATTGGCACCACAAAGCTTGCGGACATAAAGGCGATTCTGAAAAAGCACCTGGGGGATTCAAATGGTTAGGGCATTTACGGTACCGGGGGAACCGAAGGGAAAAGGACGTCCGAGGTTTAATCCCATGAATCCCGCGGCACATCCAAGGACACCTGAAGCCACGCTGGTGTATGAGAATCTGATCGGATGGGAGTACCGGAGGCAGTGCAAGGGCGGTTTTCCGGAAAAGGTTCCTGTGAGGATGCAGATCAAGGCATATTACACCATTCCGGCCAGTGCAAGCAAGAAAAGAAAACAGATGATGGCAAACGGAGAGGAACGTCCAACCAAGAAACCGGATATCGATAATGTTGTCAAGGTATATGCAGATGCGCTGAACCATTTGGCATACCATGACGATTCACAGGTGGTGAGCATTACCTGTGAGAAATATTATTCAGAGGAACCAAGGGTAGAAGTTATTTTGAGTGATACGGAGGAAGAATTATGAGGATCAATAAAAGTGAGCTGTCAAAGAAAATAGGACAGCTGAAAGGAATAGTACCATCAAGGACCACGATTGAGGCATTGAAAGGAGTTTTATGTTCGGACGGGTATTTAATCGCCTCGGACACAAATCTGACCGTTAAGGCGAAATTAGAGGGCATGGAGGAAGAAACAGAACCATTCATCATCCCTGCAAAAGCCTTTGATTTCATCGGCAGCCTTCCGGATGGGGAGCTTGAAGTCAGCGTGAGTAAAGGAAACCTTGTTATCAAGACAGGCAAAATCAAGAACCAGTTCAAAACTCTGGGTGCAGAGTTGTTTGCCTACACAAAGAGCATTGATACAGACAAAGAGCCTGCTAAGATACCGGCATTAAAGCTGAAAAAGGCAATCGACCATGTAATTTATGCGGTTGCTGTAAGCGGATCCAATCAGCAGATGCTTGGTATGTATCTTGAATGCATGGATGGAAAGCTGAATTTTGTCGGTCTGGACGGACACCGGATTGCCTGGGACTGCATCGATTACGAGGGCGAGTTTCAGATTATCGTTCCGAGAGCAGCTATGGAGAATGTAAAGAAGATGGACTTCGAGGGTGATGTCTCTATCTACCATGACGGAAATGGAGCATTATTCAAGTCGGAGGAATACGAAGTCTACACCAGAATTATCCAGGGCGAGTACTTCAAGTACAAGAAGATGTTCATGAGTGGGGAAATGTTCACAATCATTGACCGCAGAGTGTTAATGGAAGCTATCAATCGTGCAAGGCTTTGCGGCTCGGCAGAAGACAAGGCGCCTGTAATCATGGACATGAGCGGAGACACCATTGGACTTACATACAGAAGCACCATGGCAGACTTTCACGAGGAGATTCCTGTAATCGAACCATTTGAGAAAGATTTGAAGATCGCCTTTGATCCGAGGCTGATGATGGACAGCCTCAAGGCTTTTGAATGTGACACAGTAACGTTGGAGCTTACCTCGGCCAAACAGCCTGCTCTTATTAAGGCAGATGATAGCGATATGACAGCCCTGGTACTTCCGGTAAATTTCAAGGAGGCATAAATGGCAGGATTTACAGATGCAATGGCAATAGACGGAAAAGCAGTGGTAAGAAAAATACGCAATGGAAAGAGCCTGCGGAAAGGCGGAGTAGTCGATCTGGAGCAGTGTGATATTAAAATCACATCAACTGTGCAGGGCGGTATCGTCACATTGGAGATACCAGAGAAGAATCTGCTGATCGCATGCAGATTACAGGATGTGCTGGCAGTCATAGCAGCCGCCAATAAGGCATATCTGGAACAGCAATCAGGCACCAAGTTACCCTATGGTCAGGAATAATGTATATCACGAAATAAAACAGGGCGGTCGTGGTGCACCGCCCGGAAAGGAGAGTAATGGATCCGGAGGAAATGTGTGGAAGCTGCATTCATATGAATTACTGCATGGGTGCATACCGCAAAGACCATTGGTGCAGCAATCACACCGGCCATGAAAGAAAATATGAAGTGTCCGAAATGTGGAAGAGATACGGAATGGCTAAGAGCCTTGTCGAGAGTGGACAACAAGACGATGATTTGTGATGAGTGTGGAACAAAGGAGGCTCTGGACGCAATGGGGCTGACGGAGGGAAGCTCCGTAAGGAAATCTATACTCGCATGTGTTGGCAGAGGCTCTACACCGCAGGAGAGAATTAGAGCAAATGTGCAGGCTACTGGTAACAAGTGGGCTATGGAGAATTTTAGAGATACGCATAACTAAGAATTTAGGAGGTAACAGGATGAGTCATTTTACAGTGGCAGTATTTAGTGATGGAACAAAGAGTGTAGAAGAATTACTTGCTCCATACCAAGAAAACAATATGGGTGATTGCCCTAAGAAATACCTAAAATTTATTAGTGAATCTGAAGAAAACCGTAAAATTTGGGAAAATGAAACAACTGAAAAGGTGAGATTGCTGGATGGAAGTCTAGTATGGCCTTGGGACAATATTTTATACAGACCAATTACTAAAGCAATGTATGAAGCGTTTAATCAAGACAATACAAAACGTACAAAGAAAAGCGGATTCGGGAGTGATGAGCAATATTATGTAGAGGATTTACAATCTCTTGGAGCGGAAAAAATAAATATCCCGTTCAAAGAGTTGTATCCAACATTCAAAGAATATATGGAGGATTTCATACAAACACCTTTTGACGAGGAAGAACAGGACTATGGATATTGGGAGAACCCGAACGCGAAATGGGATTATTGGACGATTGGAGGCAGGTGGAAGGGTTTCTTAAAAGCGAAAGATGGACAAAAAGGAGAGGCAAGTTTTGTAATGCCGATTCGAGACAAGCAAGGACGATATGCTCAAGCCAAGGTGAAAGACATAGATTTTGAACCGGATGCTGTAGAGTATCAAAAGAATATCCGCTGGTGGGAGGTTGTCATAGAAGACGCTCCTTTGAAACAGGGAGAGGATAAGAAAGATTTCCTCAGTCTTTATAAAAAAGAATATCTTATAGCCAAGTATAAAAATAAGGAGCTATTTGCAAGAATACAGTCCTCAGTTATTACTTATGCTGTTGTGATGCCTGATGGGACGTGGTATCAGAAAGGACAGATGGGATGGTTTGGCTGTTCTAGTGAGACGCCAGATGCATCATTTGAATGGGATATGAGATTCAAGGAGAACTTTATTGATAAAGCCGATCCGGAATGGATACTGACAATAGTGGATTGCCACATCTAAGAAGGGGGACAGCGAATGAAGCGTGAAAAGCTTGAAACATACATAGGCAGACAGGTCAAGGTGCTGCTGTTTGATGGAAGAGCCTACAAAGGTTGTCTGCAGAAGACCAATACAGATGCGGTTAAGCATGATCCGAACCTGTACTGGAAGCATAATTACTATGCATTGCTTGACAAGGGAGGGAACACTACAGGACCGATCTTCCGGTGCTCCCATGTTACGAGGGTGAAGGAGGTAGGCTGATGCAGGTACACAGGATGGAGGATTATAGGATAAGTCACCGGGTTGGTCGCTCAAATGGGACTGGCCAATATTTTGTCAACAGCAGAGGGAACAAAAAGGAAGTATTAGCATTTGCGGAAACATACGAAACGCATGCGGGGAATTTTAAGCCAGAAAGATGGGTTGAAATCATGAGAGAATGCGTAGCTGCATCCGGTTCTGAGGCACTGTTACAGCGGATTATAGACCATGTAAAAGCAAGTTGTGTATGGCTGAAGAAAGATGCTGAACGTGAAGAGTATGCTTTGGACATACTTGCCGGAAGGATTTACAGGCAAGGCCATGCGTGGAGTGACTTTTCGACAGAAGGTATTGCCGAAAATACAGCGTATGTCTTCGATTTCCAGGGAGAGAGTACATGATATGCGAGAAATGCGGACGAGCCTTAAAGGATGCCGAGAGCATCCTGAGAGGTTACGGACCGGTATGTTACAAGAAGATAATGCCACCTCGGCCAAAGAAAACCAGAGCAGCCAAAGGAGATTGCAGTCCTGTGGATGACTGGGATTATGAGGTGCCGGGACAAATGGAACTGAGTGATTTTATAGAAATGCCGAAAGGAGGGAATGACGATGATTAAGTATTTTTGCGATCGGTGCGGAGTGGAAATGACAAAGGAGAAAAGGCATGGTTTCGTGTCCGTAAATACCAGAGATAAAGCAGAGGGAGATCTGTTGGAGGAGAATGAGTTTGAAAGCTGGCTTTTCTGCAAGAAGTGTACGGAGGATATCCGGAGATATGTGCGTACATTGCCGTTAAAACCGTCTCAAAACGATGAAAAGCGTGATCAAAATAAGGAAAAATGTGATCAAAACGAGGGAAAGCGTAGCGAATCTGCTGAAAGTGAGGCAAAACCGCAGGAAACCGTATCTGAGGAGGTGGAAGATGAAAGCACGACCGGAAAGAAAAAGTATGATGTAGGCAAGATTATGGCTTTGAAAAAGGCAGGGTGGAAGGTCAAGGACATTGCAGATGAAATGAAAATGACACCACAGCAGGTTTCCAACCAGATTTATCTCTACAACAAGAAGATGCAGGAGAACGGAGCTGAGACAGAGGTACACATGAGCCGGATCGAGCCGACAAAGAGACCAAAACTTTAACAACGAATTGGAGGAATAATGCAAAATGTCAGAAATTAAATGTACAACGATAGAAAAAATTGGTATAATAAGACAAGGCACCAACGGGTGGAACAAAGAACTCCGGTTGGTAAGCTGGAATGATGCCGATCCTAAGTATGATATCAGAGACTGGTCGCCCGATGATGAAAAAATGGGAAAAGGCATTACACTTACAGAGGAGGAAGCAAGAAACCTGTTAGGTCTTCTTGAAAAGCATTTCGGATAAAGCGGTACCAGGAACCGGAATATTTTTAGGGAGGTCTGATCAATGGATGGAAATGAAAACGCACACTCTACCCTCATAGCATTAAGTCCCGAAGATTTACACGATCTTCTTGAAAAGGCGGCTGAGGTAGGAGCAAACGCAGGCATAGATAAGTATGTCGAAGAATTGAAGAAATCGCAGAAGAAACGGGGAGATAGAAGGCTCCATAACACGAAACTTCTGCTCCGTAATTTCCGCATGTTACAGGAGAATGCGGAAAACTCCGTATTCGGAAGGACACAGATGGAGGAGTCAGCTGCAGATATCCTCGAAAGCATGATGAACATTTACAATGACGTCCTTGTGGTGGAAAGCATTAAGAACAGTGCTACAAGAACCGGTATTATCGTAAGCCACGTCCGGACGATGTTGGAAATCTTTGAGGTATGCTGCGAGAAGTCTTCAAACGAGCTGGACAAACGGAGATATGATATCATATACGGATTATACATATCCGAAGACAAAATAAGCAGGAAAGAGCTTGCTGAGAAGTGGAATGTATCCAACGACACGACATACATTGACGAGAAAATTGCTCTCGAAAGACTGTCGGCACTTATTTTTGGGGTGGATGGCTTGACATTACAATAAATCCCCCATTTCAAAAAAGTTTCGGTTGACGTTCAAATATATAAGTGGTAAAGTGAAATTCGTAAAATTCTAAATCGTAAAGCATCGGGCAAAAACTCGGTGCTTTTTTGTTGCTCCTTCGACTATAAAAAACCGAAGGAGGTAACAAAAATGCAAGGGATAATCGTATTGATTGTCTATGCACTCTTGATGGTGGGTGCGACAAAAGCTTTTACGAAAAGAGAAGACGGAGGCGAGAGCTTCCATGTAGGACACAGAAATATGGGAATGGTAGTATCGGCAATGAGCATTGCGGCAACCTGGATATGGGCGCCGGCTTTATTCACGTCGGCAGAGAAGGCCTACTCGAATGGCATTGCAGGGCTGTTCTGGTTTTTGGTGCCGAATATTTTATGCCTGATCCTGTTCATTCCATTTGCAAGAAAAATCCGGCGGGATATGCCGGACGGAATCACGCTTTCCGGGTATATGCACAAGAAATACAAGTCCGAGCCGGTAAAGAGAGTATATCTCTTTCAGCTCACAGCACTTACAATCCTGTCAACTGCAGTTCAACTGTTAGCAGGAGGCAAGATACTGAGTACGGCAACGGGCTTACCATTATGGGCTATGACTATCGTACTGGCAGTCATAGCTTTTTCTTATTCGCAGATTTCCGGAATCAAGGCTTCTGTCTTTACGGACGCAATTCAGATGGTGTTCCTGCTGTTGGCATGCGCAATCTTCGTTCCATGGGCATTGAAGCTTAATGGGGGAGCAGCTGCCATTCAGATTGCAGGAGCAAGCGGAGAATACGGACACCTGTTTTCGGAGAAAGGTTTGGAAGTATTTCTGGGATTTGGACTGCCTACGGCAATCGGACTGTTTGCCGGACCTTTTGGAGACCAGTGCTTCTGGCAGAGAGCTTTTTCAATCAGGAAAGACAGAATCGGACGTTCATTCGGTCTTGGAGCTGTGATGTTTGCGGTCGTTCCACTTTCAATGGGAATTCTCGGATTTATCGCAGCCGGCACAGGATTTATTCCGACAGACACAGGAATGGTAAACTTTGAGTTGATCAAGGCGATATTCCCTGCATGGGTAATCATTCCATTCATGTTCATGCTGATTTCCGGACTGCTTTCCACAGTGGATAGTAACCTATGTGCAATCGCATCACTGACAACGGATCTGAAAGCCACAGCGAGATTGAAGGATGCAGACCAGATAAAAGCATCTAAGGCATCCATGATTGTCTTGCTTATCGTTGGAATACTGATTGCAAATATTCCGGGACTGACAGTAACGCACATGTTCTTGTTTTACTGCACGCTAAGAGCCACAACAATGTTGCCTACCATGCTTACACTGATGAATGTGAGGCTTACGGCAAGCGGAGTTGCCGCAGGAGTGCTTACAGCATTCCTTGTAGGGCTTCCTATTTTCGCCTACGGGACGATTTCCAATCTGTCAGCATATAAAACAGCTGGAAGCCTGATAACAGTCCTCTCGTCTGGAATGGTGGCACTGGTTATTTCTCGTGTCTTAAAAAGAGAGGCGGTGGAATAAATGGGACAACAGATACTTGGGAGAAAACAGAAAATTAGTAATGATGCATGGTTGGAGGCAATGAAGCAGATTGAAGATCTTGTCCCAAAACCAGAGCTTGATGAAAGAGTGGGACAGACAGTAAAAGATATCATAGCTACAACAAATGGAAAGAAAGCTGCAGTTGCATGGAGTGGTGGCAAAGATTCCTTGGTGCTCGCAGATGTCTGCAGACAAGCAGGAATAGAGGATAGCGTCCTCGTAGTGAGTAATTTAGAGTATTCAGCATTTACAGAATGGGTGGATAGGAATAAGCCTCCTAAACTGGAGATTATAAACACAGGGCAGGATATTGAATGGCTTGTGAAACACCCGCAGATGCTGTTCCCACAGGATTCCAACACTGCGGCGCAATGGTTTCATATTGTTCAACACAGAGGACAGGCAAAGTATTATAAGGCTCATGAGCTTGATATGATCTTGCTTGGACGCAGAAGAGCTGATGGAAACTACGTCGGAAAAGGGAGCAATATATATACGGACGGAAAAGGTGTCACACGTTTTAGTCCTCTGGCTGATTGGAGCCATGAAGAAGTATTGGCATATATCCATTATTACAATTTGGTAATGCCTCCAATTTATGATTGGAAAAACGGATATTTATGCGGCACCCATCCATGGGCGGCACGACAATGGACGGGATCCATCGAAAACGGATGGAAAGAGGTCTACGAGATTGAGCCGGATATAGTGAAAGAAGCTGCCAAGAAAATTCCAAGTGCAAAAGAATTTCTAAAGGGCTTGGAGTAACACACCATTTGCAGATGGTTTATACGTCACTCTCCTTCAAAATAATATTTTGGAGGAAAACATTATGAATAGCATTACTATGAAGCTTACCGATATGGTAAGACCTGAGAAAAATGTCCGCATCCATACAGAGCAACAGCTCAGAGAATTTGAGCGAAGCGTGAAGATGTTCGGGCAGATTAGACCGATTGTTGTTGATGAGAAGAATGTAATCCTCGCCGGCAACGGATTATATGAAACCCTGCTCCGTATGGGGTACGAGGAAGCATTGGTGTACCAGTACACTGATTTGACAGAGAACCAGAAGAAAAAACTTATGATTGCTGACAACAAGATATTCTCACTGGGTATCGAGAACCTTGACACACTCAATTCTTTCTTGGAAGATCTGCAGGGGGACCTTGATATTCCTGGTTTCGATTCAGAGATACTGAAACAGATGGTATCAGATGCCGAAGAAGTGACCGAGAAACTATCGGAATATGGCACTCTTGATGAATCAGAGATACAGGCGATTAGAGACAGGACAGAGAGAAGCCAGAAGCCCACAGAACCAAATATGCCGGATTCTGGTTCTAGTACCAATGAAAATCCACAGAATACAGCTATTACAACCACAAGTGATGCTGTCCATGAGGAGCAGGACGAAGAAACCGCCGAAGTAAAGAAATTCGTTATCTGTCCGAAGTGCGGTGAGAAGATATGGCTGTAAAGAGATGTGAGTCCAGCATCGATGTTGTAAAGGCTGCTGAAATACGGATCACAAACGTATTCAACAACGGACTGCCGGTATATATGTCCTTTTCCGGCGGGAAGGACAGCTTATGCATGGCACAGCTGATTTACAACCTTGTGCAGAGAGGAAAGATCAATCCAAGCCAACTTGTAGTGCAGTTCATAGACGAGGAAGCCATATTCCCATGCATTGAGGAGACTGTAAAGACTTGGAGAAAGAGATTTCTTCTCATGGGTGCCAGATTTGAATGGTATTGTCTGGAAGTAAAACATTACAACTGCTTCAACGAATTATCGAATGATGAAACCTTTATCTGCTGGGATCACACAAAAGAGAATGTGTGGGTAAGAAGACCGCCTGCATTTGCAATCAGGAATCATCCGCTCCTCAGACCGAGGATTGATGCGTACCAAGACTTCCTTCCGAGAACCTGTCAGAGTGGAATCACAATAACAGGAATACGGACAGCAGAATCGGTGCAGAGATTACAGAACATTGCATCCATGATAAAGGCAGGAAAGACAATGACGAATAAGCACCAGGTTTTTCCAATCTATGACTGGACAAACAATGACGTATGGCTTTACCTGCTGAATGAGCATGTTGACATTCCGGAGATTTACCTGTTCTTGTGGCAGGCAGGAACCCGAAAAGGTCAGCTGAGGGTATCACAGTTCTTTTCTGTGGATACTGCACGTAGCCTTGTGAAGATGAATGAGTATTACCCTGACCTTATGGAGAGGGTAACACGCAGAGAACCTAATGCATATCTCGCAGCACTGTATTGGGACAGCGAGATGTTTGGCAGGAGCACAGCCGCACGAAAGAACAATGAAAGCGGGCAGGGGAAGAAAGACTATAAGGCAGAGCTTATAGAGATGTTCAATAACATGGACATTTATTTTACAACAAAGCATAAACGGTATGTGGCTTCCAGATACCGAAATTTCTTCATATCTGTTGCGGCAATAGCAACGGATAAGGATTACAAAGCTATTTACGAGGGGCTTATCTCCGGAGATCCTAAGCTCCGTTCTTACAGGGCACTCTATCAGAGAATATATGGCCGGTATATTACCGAGGCTAAAAGGGAGGAGGCGAAGAAGAATGGATAAGCTTATGGAACCCTCCTCTACTCTCCAATGGGTAGACAGAGCATTGGTAAAGCCGAATGATTATAACCCGAACAAGGTATCGAAGCAGAACCTTGAATTGCTTACACAATCTATCTTTACCAATGGATGGACGCTTCCGATTGTTGTAAGACCAGATTATACGATTATTGACGGATTCCACAGATGGACTGTTGCAGGTCCGGAATGGAAGTATGTGCCACCTTCAGAAAAGGACAAGAGAACGCTGTTTGAACGTCTTGGGGGTAAGGTGCTGGTCGTTATCGTTGATCACAAGGACAAGGCAGGTAATATTTACGGCACCGTTACCCATAACAGGGCAAGAGGTACACATCTGCTCGAACCAATGAAGAAAATCGTCAAAGAGCTCATGGAAGAGGGCAAGTCGGTAGAAGAAATCGGCAAGCAGCTTGGCATGAGACCGGAGGAAATATTCCGTTTATCAGAGTTTTCCAAGGAGGACTTCTTGAAAATGATGGTACAGGAGAAGAAAAACTTTTCCAAAGCGGAATATATAACGAAGATATAATGATAAAACGAGAAATATTCGTAATTGCGGGGGAGCGTGAGTGCTTCCCATTTTTCATGTACCCACGAAACAATATCAAAGCTGATGGGAGGGAGGTAAATGCCAACACCAAGAAGTCCAAATGTGGACAAGAGAAGTGATGAACGCAAGCAGGCTGAGAAAATATATCTGGAAAGCAAAGGAAGCCTTAAACTTGTTGAAATTGCTGAAAAGCTAAAGGTTCCGGCCAACAAGGTACGGAAGTGGAAGTCCATGGACGGATGGGAGGCAAAGCTTAGCCCGACCAAAGCTGATAATGGCAAAAAAAAACAAGTGGAGCGTTCCACTTCGGATAAAGGGAGCGTTCCACGTAAGAGAGGTGCTCCGAAGGGCAACAAGAATGCAGTGGGAGGTAGAGGCAATCCGAAGGCTAAGCCGCCAGATGCAACAAAGCATGGAGGGTACTCGGCTGTCTACTGGGATACGTTGGATGAAGACGAGAAGAATCTCATTGAGGATATGCCAAAGGATGAGGAAGAACTGCTGATAGAGCAGATACAGCTTTTCTCGGTCAGGGAACGACGGATTATGAAAGCAATCAACAAATACCGCAACAGCGAAAGCCCTGTGGCATTGGCATTTTCGCAGAGGTCGGAGCGGAAGCGGACATTTGAGAATGACGAGGATAAAGAGGAATATGCCAGAAGGATAGCAGAAAAGGTTGCTGCCGGAGAAAGACTTCCGGGCAATGAATATTCGGTATTTACCCAGACAGATAACAAAGACCAGATCATAGCAAGGCTGGAATCAGAGTTATCCAACGTACAGTCCAAGAAGACTAAGGCAATCGAGGCATTATCTAAGATGCACATTGAGCACCAGAAGCTTGACGGCGGCAATAAGGGCAATGACGTTGTAAGGATGTGGGCTGAGAAGGTGCTACAGAACAGGAGGGATTCGGATGGATGATAACCAATGGCTGAATGACTTCCTGGAGGACAGCATACCGAAATGGAAAGCTGATCCGGTAATGTTCATGAGAGAGGTTCTACTGTTTGAACCGGACGACTGGCAGATCGAGGTTGCACATGATCTGAGGGATTACCCGAGGGTATCGGTCAAGTCTGGCCAAGGTGTCGGAAAGACAGGTCTTGAGGCGGCACTGCTTCTGTGGTTCTTGGTATGTTATCCATATCCAAGAATAGTCGCGACAGCTCCGACGAAGCAGCAGCTCCATGATGTACTGTGGTCTGAGGTTGACAAGTGGATGAACAACTCTCCTTTGCTTCCTATGCTCCTTAAATGGACAAAGACCTATGTTTATATGATTGGCTATGAAAAGCGTTGGTTTGCTGTTGCTAGGACTGCTACAAAGCCAGAGAATATGCAGGGTTTCCATGAGGATAACATGCTATTCATTGTGGACGAGGCTTCCGGTGTTGCGGATCCTATCATGGAGGCAATCACAGGTACTCTTGCAGGAGAGAACAACAAGCTTCTGTTGATGGGGAACCCGACAAAGACCTCCGGAACATTCTACGACAGCCACACTGTAGACCGTTCGCTCTATAAGTGCCATACGGTCAATTCAGAACACAGCAAGCGTACCAACAAAGAGAATATCGAAGCCATGAAGCGGAAGTACGGAGCGGACAGCAATGTTGTTCGTGTTCGTGTTTATGGAGAGTTTCCACAGCAGGAAGATGATGTATTCATCCCCATTTCATGGTTAGAGCAGAGTTGTAAGACGGAGATATCCGAGAGGACAGCAAGGGCATTAGGCATATATACAGACGATAAAGGGCGGAAATATCCACAGGACCCGTCACTAATAGATAAGATTGAGATTGGCTGTGACGTTGCCAGATTTGGTGATGATAAGACATGCATAGGCTTCCGCATCAATGAGGTTGTGAAGATATTCAAGAAGTACAACGGGCAGGACACAACATGGACAGCCAGTAATATAGCAATCCTTTATAAACAGCTGAGGAGCAAATATAAATATACTGGTCCAATAGGTATTAAAGTGGATGATGGCGGTGTTGGCGGCGGTGTCGTTGACCAGCTTCGCAGTTATGCCAGAACAGAGCCTGCGGTATGGCAGGATTCACACCTGCTTCCAGTCAATTTCGGACAGCCTATCAGCCATCGGTATTACGTGGATTCCACAACGTACATGATGGGTGTGGTTAAGGACTTGATTGCTCCGTTTGATGAAGAGGGGCGACCGCATAAGCCGGAGATACTGCTTCCTGATGATAACGACCTCATAGGTCAGCTGTCGTGTAGGAAGTATTCTTTTGCAAGTAACTCAAAACAGAAGGTTGAAAGCAAGAAAGATATGAAGGACAGAGGGCTTACGTCTCCGGATGAAGCCGACTGCATACTGCTTGTCTGCTTGCCTATGACGTACAAGAAGAAAGGAGGGAAAAAATAATGTCTGAGGAAAAACCGGTCAGACAGGTTGGTGTCAAGATTGTGAAGGCAGATAACTCCGGGGAGACACCAACGGTTTTTGTTGAAAGCCAGAAACCGATTGAAAAGTCAGATAAAAGCGAACAGCTGAGCATGGTAAATGCTGTAAATGCATCTGAATGGATTACGCACCCTATCGACATGAGAGGGTTGAAGGAGCTGGTAGACAATTCCACCATCCTTCCGCAGTGCATAAGAGCATATAAGAGCAATATAGCAGGCTTTGGAATCAGCGTTGGATACTGCGAGGATTACGAGGAAGAAACCGCAGAGATGCAGGCGGAATGGAATGCGATGGAGAGAGTCATCGACCTGCTCAATATGGACTGCATGTCGAAGGAAGTCTTCGAGAATGTGATTCGGGATAGAGAGACATTCGGAATATCATATTGCGAGGTTATCCGGGATATGAAAGGGAATGTCGTACAGCTGGAGTTTATCATTGATACTCCGTCAATCGACATGACATATCCGTTAGAGCCTTATATCGAGGCAGAGTTTTTCTATAAGGGCGAGAGAATGATGCGAAAGAAGAAGTTCAGAAAGTTCCGACAGAACGTAGCCGGCAGGACAGTTTACTTTAAGGAGTTTGGAGATCCTCGAATTATGGATAAGAGAACTGGGAAATATGTCACTGAGGAAGATATGGAGCCGGTCGATATTGACGATCAGGCGAATGAGATAATTGATTTCAGACTTGGCAGTATGCCTTATGGAGAAGTGCGGTGGATAGGGCAGGTACTCACTGTTGACGGAAACAGGAGAGCAGAGGTTCTGAATAACGCATACTTCCGCAAGGGCAGGCACACACCATTGATGATACTGGTTAAGGGTGGAACGCTCTCTGATGATGCATTCACGAAGCTCCAAACATACATGAATGAGATCGAAGGGGAAAAGGGACAGCATTCGTTCCTGATCCTTGAAACAGAGAACAATGAGACGGGTGCAGCGTTCCAAGACCAGAAGCAACCGGAGGTCGAAATAAAAGACCTTGCCTCAATCCTACAGAAAGATGAATTGTTCCAGGAGTATCAGGAGAATGGCAGGAAGAAAACACAGTCAGCTTTCCTGCTTCCAGATCTGTATGTCGGATACACGACAGATTTTAACAGAGCTACTGCACAGACAGCTATGGAGGTTACTGAAAAGCAGGTATTCCAGCCGGAAAGAACATCTCTTGCGTGGGTAATCAACAACAAGCTGCTGAATGGATATGGATTCAAGCACGTTGAAGCTAGGTTTGATGAACCGGATATAACCAATCCGGACGATATCCAGAAGATACTCAATATCACAGAGAGAGCCGGAGGATTAACACCGAACCTTGCCAAGGAGTACACCTATGAAGTCCTCGGTAAAGACGGATGTGCTGACTATGATGGAAAATGGGGAGACGTTCCCCTGGCATATTCCAGAACAGTCACCCAGAACCAGCTACAGGCGAATTTAGGAGCGGGAGCAGGGGAACAACTGCAAACGACCGGAAACGAGCCTACAGGTCAAAATACAAAGCCACAGGGCAACGAGAAAACGGTTACCGAGGAAGAACTTGCCATACTTGATGGACAGATAAAGAAAGCAGAGCTGAATGATGCAGAGCTGGTTCCAATTATGAAGGAAATCAGAAACGCATTGGGAGCATACCGAGAGAAAGCTGGTGATTGATATGGCTGACAAGTCGAAGTATTACCAGATGGTGGCAGAAGCAATTATCGCTCATGCTGATCCAATCTATGATGCTATAGACAGATACTTGGCAAAGGCTGACGAAGACCTTGAGGACGAGCTGAAGGAGGAAGGCTACGCAGAGCCGAAGGATACAGTGTCGGAGATAAACTCTTTAGAGGAGGAAATCGCCGACATTCTTCATTCCCAGACTACTGCTCTTGTCACTGCTCTTAAAGCCGCAGATGGAGATTGGGATGCCGCACAGGAGAATGTCTCTGATATGATCGATGAAGACGACATAGCGGAACAGGTTACCGAAGCAGCCAATGCGATGTATGAGCTCAACATCCCGAAGCTGGCAACAGTATATATACAGGAATCAGATGGAGAGCTTGTGATAGACACTTTGCGGCAGAGAACATCTGAATGGTTCGCCTCATGGAGCGAACAGCTCGGCAATCTGATGAAAGTAAACACCCATAAGCAGATCACTGACCTTATCCAGGAAACGATAGCGAATGGGGATGATATTGCAACGCTGACACGCAAGATTATGGACGGAGGCTGGCGAACGGAATACTACCAAGCGAAACGTGTTGCTGTAACTGAGGTACTTAGGGCACACAGTGTAGCGAAAGAGGAAGCCATTCAGCAAAGCCCGGTTGTTGATATGAAAGAGTGGCGGCACACAGGGGTACATAAGATTAAGCCTCGCCCGAACCATGTTGCTATGGACGGACAGATGGTGCCGAAAGACCAGCCTTTTGAAATGCAGGGCAAGGACGGTGGCACATATTATCCTATGTTTCCTCGTGATCCGAACCTTCCGGCAGGCGAAAGCATAAACTGCCATTGTATTCACAGGGGAATCGTTAATCAGGAAACCTTGGGATTGTCTATTGACGAACGGAAGAAGATGCAGCAGGCATTCATTGACAATGACGATGGAAGCTGGGAGAAAGAGCAAAGCGAGAAAGAAAAAGCTAAAGCAGGAATTGTTCCGTATGAAGCAACGCAGAGCAGATCTGTTTCACAGGCAAACACCAAAGCCGCAGACAAGTGGGCGAAAACTCACCTAGGTGTCAAGAAGACGAATTATACGAAACAGGACATTAAGGCTGTTAATCGGGTAAATCGTGCTATGCAGAGACTTTACAAGGAATATCCGCAATTAAATGGCTTCATTGACGAAATCCGTTTTGTTGATAACCTTGGAACAGATGCCGCCAGAGCTGCAATCAGCAAGAAGGGTTCAGAGATAAAAACAGTTCTGAAAATATCAAGCTCTCATTTTGCGGACCAGAAAGTTATCAATAATCTGATAAAATCACAGGTTGAGGAAGGAAATTGGACACCGAAGTCCGGTGCTTATGGAATTCTGAAACATGAGATGGTTCACATGGTTACATATAAGAAAACCATAAGTATGTATGACAATCTGGATGATACATGGAAAGCCATTGATGGAGATGTGTTCTGCAAATCCATTATGGAAGATGCTATGAGTGCTTGCAATTTAAAGATTGATCGTAGTATAATTAAGCAGAAGTTAGGTATATACGCAGCAAAACGTCCAGATGAATTTGTTGCAGAAGCCGTATCTTCCACAAAGAACACTAAGTTGGAGAAAACGGTCAAGAAGCTGTTTAAGGAAAGGACTAGTGAATAATATGTTAATTTATCCTTCGGAACTTGCAGGAAAAATTGAATATGATGAATCTGGTACCTTGGTGCCGACGTGTGAGCTTACGGAAGAGGAACAGAAAATCTTTGATGAGTTTGCCGAGGCTGACAAACGAGAATCTGAGGAAAGATTTAATACAGACTAATTATTGCGAAATTAGCATCCGAGAGGGTGCTTTTTTTATTGCCTTTTTTCGGGAGGGAGGTGGCATCGTGAGTTACAAGCAAAGGCATTCGTATCTGATGCAAAAGTTGTGCATTTTCCGCTACTTGCTATGAGGAAGGAGGTGATCCTATTATCTCGGAGCTGTCCGTTAAACAGTAAATAAACCAGAAGGAGGTTTGAGAGTATGCCTAAGATTGCGAAAGCATACGCAATTACAGATGCAAAAATCAGCTTCGTATCGTTGGTTGACAAGGCTGCGAATAAAAAGCAGTTCCTGATTACTAAATCAGAGGACGGTGCCGCAAATTTCGCCACGTTTGGACGAATTTTGAAGGCAGACGCAGACAGCCACTTTGTGACCGGTATCGTGTATGAGCCCATGGTAGAGGATACACAGGGCAATTACATGACGGAGGAGGAGATTACCAAGGCTGCTTATTGGTTCGCCAAGAACGGCAATCAGGTAGACCTTCAGCACTGCTTCAAGAAGTGTGACGGAGCAGAGGTGGTCGAATCCTATGTTGCAAAATGCGATATGGAGATTGAAGGAGAAACGATCAAGAAAGGCACATGGCTCATGACCATGGAGATTACGGACTCTGATGTATGGGATTCCATTCAGAAAGGGGATATCACAGGATTCTCTATGGGTGGTGTTGGTGTCTACTCTGAGGAAGATGTAGAACTTCCGGTAGAGAAGCAGGAAGAGCCGAAAGGGCTTTTTAGAAAGCTTGCAAAGGCTATGGGCTTCGATGTCGTTGAGAAAGGTGCTGTGAAGAACAATTTCAAACGACGTGTGAAAGAGGATAACTTCTACTCTGCATGGTATGCGCTTAGAAGCTGCCTGGAAGGCAATTTCTACAATCCCGATACTGGCTCCTGGGAATGGGGATATAACTCTGACGAGGAGACCATCAAAGACGCTCTCACAGATTTCAATGATATTGTCACGCAGATTCTTACGAGTGATGGCAGTATTGTTAAGTCATTGGAGAAGGCGGCAAAGGAAGCTCCTGCGCCTGTTGAAAAAGCAGGAAAGAGTATCAGCACCAAGAATCTAAGTGCCATTAAAGGCATTTATGATACGCTGGGTTCATTTTTGTCTGAGTTCACTGATAATTCAGAGGGCGAAGGTGGAGACACAGTAGCAAAAAATAACGTCAAAAAGGAGGACGACGAAATGAAGCGAGAAGAAGTTCAGCAGATGGTAGGGGATGCAGTGGCAAAAGCCATGGAACCTATCACAAAACAGCTCGAAGCTATCACAAAGGGCGAGGGCGGCGAAGGAGAAGGCACACCTGCAGAACCTGAGTCTGATGTAAATGCAGACGATGTAGCTAAGATGGTGGGTGAGGCAGTTTCCAAGGCCATGGAGCCTGTTACAAAGGCAATCGAGCCGCTCTTGAAGAGCAGAGCACTTCCGGGCAACCTCAATTCTGCCGCAGGCACTGTTGAGAAGCAGGAAGCAGAACAGCACTACATGACAGGCATGTTCTAAGCAAAAAAGAAGGAGGAAAAATATTATGCCTACAAATCAGCAGATCATTAACAAAGCCGGTACTGCAATTCAGACCGGCAGCCTTACTCATGGACTTTTACAGCCGGAGCAGGCAAGAAAATTTATTCAGCAGACATTCGAAGCGACCAACCTCGGACCTCTGGTAAGACACGTCATGAGAACATCAAAAAGCGGTGAGATTGACAAGATTGGTATCGCATCCAGAATTCTTCGTGCCAAGGTCGAGAACACAGATGATGGCTACAGAGCTGGTGTAAATACCAACGTGATCGAGTATGCCTGCAAGGCCGTTCGTTTACCTTGGGAGATTACTGAGGAAACCCTTCGTGAGAATATCGAAGGTCAGCAGTTAGAGGCAGTCATTACAAACCTCATGACCACACAGCTTGGTGTTGACCTTGAGGACCTGTATCTCAATGGCGACGAGAAAGCTTCCCAGGTAAAGGAGTTTAACAGCTCAGATACATTCGCTATCGGAGACATCGTAACCAATAACAAGAAGCTGTACAAGTTCATTAAAGCACATACTGCGGGTGCATGGAATGCTTCCGAGGCGATTGAGATTGGAGCAGCTGCAGATGCAGACTTCTTAAAGCTCAATGATGGTTGGATTAAGCAGATCAACGGCGGCGGTCATGTATATGACGCTTCCAGTGAAAACTCCATGAAGCTGGACATCTTCTACAAGACACTCCAGAAGCTGCCTAATAAGTACAACAATGGAAAGCTTCGTTGGCTCATGTCCCCTAAGAGAGCACAGGAGTGGGAACTTTATCTGATGAATCAGGTAATCGGCAAAGGCGGAGCTGTTCCGGAGAATGTTTACACTCAGCCGGTACACATTCCTACTGTTTCCTGTCCGTCTATCAGTGACGATAAGATTATCCTTACGGATCCGAAGAACCTCGTTGTTGTAAACACCTACGGTATGAAGATCAGAAAGACCACTGAGGGCAAAGAGGCGATCATGCAGGATAAGAGATTCTATGTATGCCACCTTGATTACGATCCGATCATCGAGGAGCTTGACGCTACTGCGATTATTACTGGATTGCCTTCTCTTGATTAAGGAGGTGCCTTATGAAACGATTATCACTTAATACCGGGCTTTCTTACTCTATCAGAGGCTTCTCCTGTGTAAAGGGGGAGCCTTTTGAAGTTGAGGACGGACTGGCAGAACAGCTTCTTGCTACCGGCAGATTTGATGAACAGCCAGTGATTGCTAATCCTGCGGAGGAATTGAATACCGATAACACGGGAGCTGGCGCAGAAGACGAGGAGCCGGAAGCTCCGGAGAGTGGAGCTGGCGCAGGAGCAGGAGTTGAGGACGGACTGACAGCAAGCAAGGTATCCCAGATGCGTAATGCCGACCTTTTAGCTCTGGCCGAAGAGAAGAATATCAGCCTTGAAGGATGCAGCAAGCATGACGAGTATGTTGAACGTATCAATGGTGTTCTCGGACTTGTAGATTTTTCTAAGCTTGGATTAGAGTAGGAGGAACACATGCAGAGACCTTGGGTACAGCCTGCGGAGGTAAAAGAGTATTCTGAATCTGCCAAGGTGGCGGCAAGGTCTGATGTTCGACTTGCCTATGATATAGCCAGAGCAGAAAGATATGTTATTTACCATACGCATAACAGATTTGATACAGAAGAGTACGAAAAAGAGCTGCCACAGGATGTCCGGATGGCAGTTATTTTATTGGCTGAAGCTTATGCCAAGCAGGCAATCACACAGAAGGAGGGAGCGAAAAGCTCAGAGACCTTTGATGATTACTCCTACACCATGGACAATGATTCAGACATTGCCGAAAATCTGGGGCTGGCTCTGATGTTAGATGATTACATCATCCAGCCTGATAACGGCAAGGTGACAATGAAACTTAGGAAGTTATAGGAGGCGCTTATGGCATTTGAGGATTTACTGGACCATAGGTGTGATATTTATCACATGGTAAAAGGGGAAAAGGATATGGGGTTTGCAATCAAGCAGACAGGTTTCTCATATCCTAAGGTTCCGGACGTTGAAGATGTAGCGTGTCATTTCAATGTGAATGCTAATGCAGAACTTACTCAGACGGAATCAGCGAACGAATTCATATACTCTGGGAAATTACAGCTTCCGGCAGGTACGGACGTTCGTGTCAATGACAAGGTTGTTGATAAGAATACCGGACTGGCATATACAGCGGAAATGCCTCACAACATTAGAGACCATCACATTATGGTAAATATTCAGCGGAAAGGAACTGTGAAAGGGGCATTATAGTGGCTACAACTTATGTAAAGATTGACACTTCAGATCTGAAAGGATTTGTTGGAAAACTGGATAAAGCAGCTCAGGGAGAATTCAAGAAGGAATTGGTCAACTTCATGGAATGCTTAGGGTATGAATTCCTCAGAATTGTGCAGGACGAGATCATCCGGAAACAGACAGTTGACACCAGACTGCTTCTGAATAGCTTCTCAAAAGGGGAGCAGGATAACGTTTTTGTGCTGAATGAGGGAAGCATGACTATAGAAGTCGGCACCAATGTGAAATACGCAGAGTATGCGGATAAAGGTCACTGGCTGAACCCCAAAGGGGTAAATACCAGGTTTGTTCCGGGATATTGGCAGGGAGAACATTTCATCTATGAGCCGGGAGCTAAGACAGGAATGCTTTTGAAGCAGAAATGGATTGAAGGCTCACATTACTGGGGAGACGCAGTCCGCTGTATTGAGGATATGCTTCCTGGGCTCATGGAACAGAAGATGGAACAATGGTTACAACAATTTTTTATGTAGGAAGGTGAGGAAATGCTGGAATTTGAGATTGCGGCTCTTTACTACTTTGTTGCCGGCATTCTGAACCTGCCGGCATATTTTGATGAAGTGCCAGAGGATATGGAAATCCCTTGTGTATTTTATCCTTCTCCGCACCAGAAAAGCGGGGATTTCTCAACAAACACATACGCTACGACATTTACCTTATATGCGAAGGTGATGGACATTGACAATGTTTCCGCAGGAGGAAAGTGCTCGCAGATAGTACATGCAATAAGCGGGAATCGCTATAAAGTGCCGCTGGTAGATGAAAAAGGAAAACGGACAGGAAATAACTTCCGAATAGACAGCATGGAAGCGACCAAGGCGGACGAGGGTGTGTGGCAGATTGAGATTTCATGGAAGCGATACACGAGATTTAACGAGAAAGCAGCAACACTGGCAAGGGAGTTCTATTTCAATGGCACTCCTATTGCTGAGCAAATAGAAGGAGGTCAAAATGCCGAGTAGAAGACAGTCAGATGCAGATAAAAAGGTTATGGAACAGCCGACTGCAGAGAAGGTTATGGAACAGCCGACTGCAGAGAAAGTTATGGAAGAAAAGAAGTTCTCCTTAGATGAGATCAGAAAGAGTTGCATGAAGCTGTTTCATGTGACATCAAGCACTTTTGCAGGAGCAACTGCAGATCTTCCGGATGGTGAGTATTCCATCCAGGAAGTACATGAACACATTAAAGCATGGTTAGAAAAGGAGGTATAGTAAATCATGGCTGGTGGAACTTTTGAAGTAAATGTTTCAAAGAAAAGACCTGGAGATTATATTAACTTCAAGTCAAAACGTCAGCAGAGCCCTAACGGATCCACAAGAGGTACCGCACTCATTCCATTGATCGGGCTTGGATGGGGACCTGACAAGGGGATTCTGAAATTGACCTCTGCGTCTCCGGATGCGGAGGTGGCAAAGCTTGGACACAGTATCTATGACACAAACGACTTTATGCTGCTAATCAGAGAGGCATTCAAGAATGCTGTTACCGTTATTGTTTACATTATCAACAATGGAGACAAGGCAACGAAGGCAGCAGGAGGAATGACCATTACGGCCGCATATGGCGGTACCAGAGGAAATGATATTGCTGTTGCATGCGTGGCAGAGGCAGGAGCTTCTACTTTCGCAGTGAGGGTATATCTTGGTGCAGACAAGGTGGAGGAGTACACAGGGCTTACCACAATCGCTGATCTGATTGCGGTAAACTCTGGTAAGTATGTTGTGTTTTCAGCAACATCCACATCCGCAAACCTTACTGCATTTGCATCCACAAATCTTGAAAGCGGAACGGACGGAGCTGTGCAGAACACCGATATCACAGCATTTTTGGATGCTTCCGAGAAGATCAAGTGGAATACAATGGCATTTCCTAAAGACGAGTCCTCACAGAAGACTGCGGTAATCACAAAGATTAAATATCTTCGTGAACAGTGCGGAAAGACTGTGCAGGCAGTACTTCCAGATGCCGAATCTGACTACGAAGGAATTATCAATGTGACAAACTCCTATGCGGTAGACGGTCAGGAGCTTACCAATGCACAGGCTTGTGCGTGGGTGGCAGGTGCGACAGCAGGAGCAGACAAGACCACATCCAATACCTATGTTGCAGTTGAGGGTGCTACGGATGTTGTCGGCTTAAAGACCAACGAGGAAGCAATCGAAGCTATCTCCAACGGAGAGTTTTTCTTCTCTATATCCGAGGAGGATGAAGTAATCGTAGAGTATGATATCAACAGCCTCCATAAGTTCACAACGGAGAGAACATCAGATTATTCTAAGAACAGAGTAATCCGCGTGTATGACAGCTTTGCAGATGATCTGAAGCTGACATTCCCTCCGAATAAGTTTGACAATGACCCGGATGGATGGCTTGTCATGGAAGGCCTTGGAAGAGCACTTCTCCAGAGTTATGCGAAGCAGGGAGCAATCACGAACGTGGATGCAGAAAACGACTTCTACGTTGATCAGAGCAAGAGTATCGGAGACGAGACGTTCTTCAATGTCGGACTGCAGGCAGTAGATTCAGCAGAGAAACTGTACTTCTCTGTATCAACAAGATAAGGAGGATGAAAGAATATGGGCGAGAACAGAAAACCACTCAGCCTTAAAGAAGGTCACATCTATATTGATGGAGTAGAGGTAATGGACGCAGTAAAGCTTACGATTGTTTACACTCCTACGGTATGGTCTGGCAAGATGCTGGGCGATAAGGGAACAAACAGACGCTGGCTTGGCAGAGATATTACCGGAAGCATTGACGAGTACCGCACTACTGCAAGATGGAATAATATCGTTAAGCAGTATGAGAACTCTGGAATCACTCCGGAGCTTACAATCCAGGGCATCAGAACCGATAAGGATTCTGATTTCTACGAGGTAAGCGGAAGCGAGTCCGTAACAGTGACTGGAGCTGTACTGACAGGAGATATCAATCTCATTTCGCTTGACACAGATGGAGATGTAGTAAAGGACAGCATCAGCTTTGGTGCCAAGAATATGTCCTAAGCAAGACAGTCATGAACAGCAGAGGCATACGCAGAACTTCGGTTTTGTGTGTGCCTTTTTTACGTTCAAAATCATGCAGACAGATTAACTACTGTCTATGGAACTTAAAGTGTGCTACAGGTCAAAATAGAGGCCTGAGAATAGAAAATAGGAGGTCATTATGGCTAATAAAGATTTGAGATACTTCATGCGTGAGGAAGCAAAGGTGGAACAGATTGTTACGGTTCCAGGTCCTGAGTCCATCAAGGACGAGAATGGCGAAGTGATTCAGCTGGAAATTAAGCAGTTGCACAACGACACTATTGCGAAAATCAATGAGATGTATGAATCCAAGACACCTCTCAAGGATAAGAAGGGTAATTTCATTGTTCAGAATGGCAATGTTGTATATAAGGTCGAGAGAGACAGAAACAAGGCAGCCCGCCACCTCATGGTAGAGGCTCTCGTTTATCCTGATCTGAAGGACAAGAAGCTCATGGAATACTTCGGATGCGTGGACATTACCGAAATGCCGCTTAAAGTATTCCCTACCAATAAGGAATACGGACACGTAAGCAAGCAGGTGTTAAAAGTTCTTGGCCTGACGGAGGAGGACGATGAGGCTAAGGAGACCAAAGACGCAAAAAACTGATTGAAAGCAAGGGCACTTTGGAGTATTGGGCACACGTCCTCTGGCAGAGGCATGGTCTCAGACCAGAGGAATTTGAGAGAATGCCCAAGCGAAAAAGAGGTTTCTTTATAGCTTCCGAGCTTGTAGAAACTGAAGACCCTTGCAGACGAGGAGTATATTTGCTGTCCGGTCGGAAGGGAGGCGATAGGTAGTGGCTGGATTATCGGTAATATTTAAAGCCATCGATGAAATAAGCGATAAGTTGGATGCTATGTCCAGTGCCGGTAATAAAACACTTGACGCTTTCGACAAATTATCGGATACAGCGGACAAGGCATTTGCAAATACCACAGAAGAAACACAGAAAGCCACAGAAGCAATGGAAAAGGCGGCGCAGGCAACCGATTACTGGACGGATGCAGTTGGCAATTATGATAAGGGCTGTCTGGAAGCGGTTTATTCAACAGAAGAACTTGTAAATATGGGCTTTAAGACAGAGGATGCACTGAAAGCAGAAGCGGATGCGGCGGAGGAAGCACAGAATAAGACAGAACAGCTCGGAGAGGAAATGGATAAAACGAGCAAGAAATCAGAGGATTTCGGGGACAAGTCAAAAAATGCGGTGGTAGGACTGGATGATATTCTTGCTACAGTCGGAATTGTGGCGGTACTGAATAAAATAGCGGATGCATTTTCAGATGCCTCTGATAAAGCTACAGAGTTCGAGACGAATGTTGCCATGGTATCTACGGTAGCCGACACCACCGTGCTGTCCGCAGATCAGCTTTCTACACAGATATCTGGATTATCAAAGGACACTGCAAAGAACGTAAATGAGCTTGCGGATGCCACTTACAATGCAATATCAGCCGGTGTCGCCACGGAGGGAGCGGTAGAAACTGTAGGAGAAGCATCAAAGCTTGCCACAGCGGGCTTTACATCGTCTGCATCTGCCCTGTCTGTATTAACGACAGCCCTCAATGCGTATCAGCTGGAAGCTTCCGAGGTAACGAATATCTCGGATAGCTTGATTACATCCCAGAACTTGGGTGTTATGACAATCGACCAGTTGTCGAGCAGCATGGGTAAAGCTATCAGTACGGCATCCGCTTATTCGATTGATCTTTACAATCTGGAATCAGGATACATCAGTCTGACCAAGGCGGGTGTAAGCGTTGAAGAATCCACGACCTATATCTCCAGTATGTTCAATGAGCTGGGTGATTCCAGCTCGGAGGTTGCCGGAGTAATCATGGAGGAAACAGGACAGTCCTTCGGACAGTTGATGAAGTCAGGATATTCATTGGCAGACGTTCTGGAAATTCTCTATAACAGCGTGGATCAGGACAGTGAAGCATTGATGAACCTGTGGGGCAGTGCAGAAGCCGGAAAGGCTGCCAACGCTGTTATCAATCAGGGACTTGATACATTCAATAACAATCTGGATAAGCTGAGAAATTCAGCAGGAACAACGGAGAGAGCTTATTCTGCTATGACGAATACTACGCAGTATGCGACAGAACGTATGCAGAATAGCTTCAATAACCTCGCAATCGCCATTGGAGACGACATAAACCCTACGGTGGCACAGTTTAAGAATGGTATAGCAGATATTACAGATGGATTTACAGAACTTATCACGAAACATCCAGCAATTTCCGCACTGCTTACTGGTGCGGCTGTTGGGATTGGTGGTGTCACTCTTGCACTTACTGCGTACACCGCTGTTACAAAGGTAGCGACTGTAGTTACAGCGGCAATGGGGACTACTATGTCGGTAGCCCTTGGACCGCTTGCGTTGGTTGCAGCAGCAATCGGAGGAGTTACAGCGGCAGTTATTTATCTTAATAATACAGAAGATGAGATGGCAAAGGCGCAGGAGAATCTTACTCTATCGTCAAAGGAGACACAAAAGGAACTCGATAAATTACAAGATCAATATGCAGAACTTGAAGAAGCTGGACAGGCAGATACAGTTGCGGCATACGAATTAAAAAACCAAATCGACGAGTTGAGTGCTTCGTTTGAGGAAAATAAAGAGACTATAGCAGATCTTGTTGCACAGACCGAGGAATTACGAACGGCATTGGATGAAATTGATAGCAAATACGAAGAAACAATGAGTGGAATTGATGATAGCGAATCTTCTTCAAAATCATTAATCGCTCAACTTGTAGCTATGCAGGAAAATACAAATCTATCTGGTGGGCAGTTGGAAATTATGCAAGGCATAGTCGATAGACTGAACAATTCCTATGAGGGATTAAACCTAACGCTTGACTCTACAAACGGAAAACTGAACATGTCGGTGGAAGATTTATGGCAGGCGGTTACAGATTCCGCAAATCAGGAGAAAGCACAGGCAAACATGGATAAGCTTATGGATTATATAGGACAGTACCAAAATGCACAGTCCACATTTGATGAAGCCAATAAGTCCATGAATGCAGCATATGAAGAATATCAGAAAGCTCTTGATGAAGATTGGTCGGAAGAACATCCATTCTTAGCATGGTCGGGTTTAGCTGATGGAGCTGAAATGAACTGGTCTGGATCGGTAAAAGATGCCTATAACGAGTATAGTGTGCTTAAAGATGCGACTGCAGATGCAGAAGAGGAATTTAATCGTGTCACAGATGCCATTCGTGAATGCTATGAAGAAATGGGGTACTCTGAGGAAGAAATCGACAGCATGATGTCAGAACTTGCTCTTGCGTCTGCATCAGCAACAGAGGCTTCCGAGATATATGAGCAGCAGAGAGAGGTACTGGAGAGTACATCTGACGGATACAACGAGGCAAGCAGTGTCATTCAAGGCTATTCGGCACAGCTTGAAGAATTGTGCACAGCCTATGATGATGCTTACGATTCAGCTCTGCAGAGTGTTCAAGGTCAGTATGATTTATGGACAGAGGTTGAGGACGTAACAGCAATGACATCCCAGAGTATCAAGGATGCGTTGCAGTCACAGATAGATTACTGGAACTCATACAACGAGAACATGAATTCTCTTACAGCCAGAGCAGACGAAATCGAAGGATTGTCTGATATGCTGAAAGATTTGTCAGATGGCAGTGAGGAGTCAGCTGCAATGCTGGCCGGCATGGAAAGCATGAATGATGCAGATCTGTCAGCAGTAGTGAAGCAATACAATGACCTGCAGACAGCTCAAGGCGATACAGCAACCAGTATGGCAGAGTTGGAGACGGATTTTTCTAATTCCCTTACCAAGATACAGACGGATATGGAAACAGCTGTTGATAATCTAAACCTGAGTGATGAAGCGAAGGCAAATGCGAAATCCACTATGGATGCCTATGTGAAGGAAATTCAAGACGGAGTATCGAAAGCCCAGAGTGCAATCAATTCCCTAAGCTTTGCAAACACCACTCTAAAGGGCGGTGGATATCATGCATACGCAGAAGGTACCGTAGATGCGGAACCGGGACTTGCACTGGTCGGCGAGGAAGGACCGGAGCTTGTCAATTTTGGTGGCGGAGAAGTTGTTTATACAGCTGATGAAACAGCTAACATACTTGCAAAAGATACATCTTCGGACAGTTTCTATGTGGAGCCGGAGCAGGCGGCTAATGATACAGCAGGCGGCGACAGGACAGTGACTTTTAGAGTAGAGGGTGCTGGAGAAATGAAGGTAACCGGAAATGGTGTCACAAAGGAAGATGTTGTAAGCCTGTTAATGTCGAACATGAAGGATGCTCTTATGGGTATTATTCAGCAGGAAATTGAGGAGGAAGGAGATTTGTCGTATGAGTTCTAATTATCAATTAGCCATGAAGCTGAACAGCATTTTTCGGTTTCCGGTTCTTCCAGAAGAAATAGAAGTGTCGTATGGCAGTGACAACTCCAACCTCAAGGTGTATGGAGTTGGTGAGTGTACGATTATACAGGACAGTGCAGCTGCGAACATTAGCTTTTCGAGCTTTTTCCCGAAGACTTATTTCAGCGGATGCAATTACAGCAACATTCCGGATCCGAACACAGCAGTAGCACAGGTTTTGGCAATGAAGAACACCAAGAAGCCGGTGCGGCTTACTCTTACCGGAGGCATGGGAATATCCATGTATGCCACCATTGAGAAATTCAAAACCTCAGAGGTTGGCGGCGATCCTGGAACGGTGCAGTTTGACATTACCTTCAAGGAGTACAGAGAAATCACCATGCGTCAGATCAAGGTGAATGTTACCACACAGAAAGCTACTGTTTCACAATCCTCTCCAAGGGTGGATAACACTCCGGCGGCACAGACATACACAGTGAAAAAGGGCGACTGTCTTTGGAACATCGCAAAGAAGTTCTACGGATCAGGAGCTAAATATACCGTTATTTACAATGCGAATAAAGGTGTTATTGGCAGTAACCCAAATCTGATTTATCCCGGACAGGTTTATACCATACCGGCAGCATAGGAGGTAGCCATGGCAATACAATTTGTAATTATCCATAACGGAACGGGCTATGATGTGTCAAATATGTTCGAGGAGATCACTTGGAGCGGCAGGAAAGGAGCTGCTCCAAGGTCTGTCAGTATCACTCTGATGGATGATGATGGATGCAATCATTCAAGGGTTACGGTAGATTGTGCCAATGGAGACCAATGTGTTTTTTATGAGGGCGGCAAAGAGCTGTTCCGGGGCATAATCACAAGCCATAAGCAGAGTAATTCTAAAAAGCTGGTGGTAAAAGCCTATGACAATGCTTATTATCTGGCGAATAACAAGGATTCATTCTGCTATACCAACAAGACGGCCACAGATATATTCAATGATTGTATGTCAAGGCTGGGAATGACAGGAAATGCGGTTGATACAAGCTATGTAATACCGGAACTTCCAAAAGCAAAGACAACTTATTATGATGTGATGCTCGATGCGTTAAGCACAACGTATAAAGCCACAGGGGAAAGATATTATATTTCTTCCGAAAATGGCACGATTTATTTAAGAAAAAGAGTGGAAAATGCCATGCAGTGGGTATTGGAAGCTGGGAGCAGTCAGTCAAACCTCACCAGTTACGAATACTCCAAGAGCATTGAGAAGATAAGAACCAGAGTAAGGCTCCTGTCGAAGGAGGATGCGATAGTGTATGAGAAAGCCAATACCGAGCTGGAATCGAAGATTGGTACCTTCATGGAGGTAAAGTCGGTGGACGATTCCTACACAGCCGCACAGATGCAGGAGCTGGTCGAATCAATCTTTGATGAAAAGGGGACACCGGAGCAGAGTTTGAAGGTCTCTGGCATGGGAGTATCGGAAGCTGTATCCGGAAAATGTGTTTATGTTATCATCCCTCATCTTGGATTAAAACGGTCTTTTTTTATTGATGAAGACACCCACAAGTACACAAGAGAAAGCCATACAATGACCTTAAAGCTTAACTTTGCAGAGCCTGTGACAAAATCATCAGGCTCAACACAGACAAGCTCTGAACACAAGATAGGAGACGTTGTGCAGTTCAATGGCGGTTACCACTATGTGAACAGTACCGCAAGCAAGCCTACCGGCTCCAGATGCAATGCAGGTCCGGCCAAGATTACTCACATTGCAAAAGGCAAGGCTCACCCATGGCACCTAGAGCACACAGACAGCAAGAGCAGGGTGTTTGGTTGGGTTGATGATGGCACATTTAGTTAGGAGGATGGATTATGGCAGATCAGGAAACACCTACCGGAATAAAACAGCTGATACAATCAATGGCACCGGAAGCACCGAGTGTGAAGGAGGGAATTGTAACATCCGCCTCTCCACTGGAAGTCACGCTGAAGAATGATGCAAAAATGGTATTAACCGCCAATTCGCTTGTGGTACCGAGAAGCCTTACGGACTACCAGATCGAGGTTGATCTGGAAACGGGAGCCGGCTCTCTCATATCAAAAACGAAGACGGACGGAAAGCATACACATGAGGAACTAAGCGGAAGCGATGATGGAGCACATTCCCATTTTCTGGCAACATTTACTGTCAGAGACGGAGTTCTTATGATTCATAACGCACTAAAGAAAGGCGATACCGTTTATCTGCTGGCATTCAACAGCGGAAAACAATATTACATTTTGGACAGAAAGGGGTAATCAGATGGCGGTTGACATAGCTATTCCGGTTGCTGCCATTGAAGACGAGGAAACGATCACATCAAGAACCTACGCTATAGACTGGGAAGCTGGTCGGATTGCCGGATTCATAGATGAGCAGGAGGCTGTTAAGCAGTTCATAAAGAAAGCCCTTCTGACACCTCGTTTTCATTGCCTTATTTATGACAGTCAGTATGGCAGCGAAATACGTGACAGTGTTATAAGGAACACTGCAACAAGAGAGTATATAGAGGCAGAAATGCCCTTCCTTATCAGAGACACACTGATTCATGACGAGAGAATTCTGGATGTTTATAACTTCGGGTTTGAATTTAAGGATACCTATCCGCATCAGGACAGTGTGATCATATCGTTTGATGTAGACACAATTTACGGAAGCATACAGACAAAGGAGGTGATTTAGGTGTTTGAAGAATTTACGGAAGATTACTTTATGGATCAGGCGAGAGCTCTTGGTGAAGAATACGGGGTGGATACCAGACAGGGAAGCTTATTCATGGATGCTGCCACAGGTCACTGCATCCGTATTGCAAAATTCATGAATGATCTCAGTACAGCCTTTGAAATGCTGGCAGTTGATACCTGCACCGGAGATGTTTTGACGGAAAAGGCGGCTCAGGATGGCATTTACAGACAAAGTGCCACTCCATCCTACTATGAAGTTTCATTTACTGGCACAACTCCGGAACTTGGAAGCAGGTTCTTTGTAGAATCCTGCTACTTCAAGCTTATATCGAAGGATGACAGGTTTTTGTTGGAGTCAGAAGTCCTTGGAACTGCGACCAATTCTATCCTGCCCGGACAGAATGTCGTGCCAGTCTACGAAGTCAACGGTCTTGAAGCATGTACGCTTGGCTCTCTTTATATTCCGGGAGCTGAGGAAGAAACAGACGATGATTTAAGAAGCAGATGGCAGGAAAAGAAAACAGGACCGGCACAGAATAATAATCGTTCACAATACAAAGTCTGGTGCGAGGAAAGAGCGGGTGTGGGCAGGGCACACATATTGCCGTTGTACGGAGGCGAAAATACCGTTAAGGCTGTCATATATTCCACAGAGGGCGGAATCCCCGCTAAGAGCATATTAGAGGACGTACAGAGTTATATTGATCCGATTGTGGAAGGGTATCAAGTTACTGTCAACGGCAAGGCTCTTACGTTCAGTGATGGCTTAGGAGATGGGGTATCTGATCTGGGAGCTCATTTTCTGGCGGCCGCTCCGGAGGCGGTTGCTATTTCGGTATCATTCAGTGCAGATTTGAAAAGCGGGTACAGCAAGCAGACAGCACAGACGGAAGTCCAGAATGCAATCAAGACTTATTTCAAGACACTGGTTGTCGATGGAGACGAGGATATTACTGTGAGAGTGTCCTCAATTGGTTCGCTGATTGCGTCGGCAGAAAGCATATTAGACTATGTTCCTGCTTCTCTGAAGCTCAATGGCTCTACTGAAAATGTAAAGGTAGGGAAGGAGAGCACACCTGTTCTGAAGGAGGTGCTGATCGATGCTTAGTACAGTATTTTACAATCAGCAAAGAAGCGGATACGAGGAATTACTTTCCTACGGTCCGCTTTTTTATCGGGATTTGTTGGAAATGGACACCAACTACAGATTTGCAGGAAAAACGCTTGATGTAGGTGCGGAAGGGCTTGAAAAGCTTATGCAGGATCAGTTCATCGATACTGCAGATGAGGAAACGATAAGCCGGTGGGAAAAATGGCTCAATCTTCTTCCTGATTCACAGACAGATCTCGAATACAGAAGAAAAAGGGTGAAGCTGTTCTGGAATGGCGGAGACAAGTTTTCCGGTTCACTTATTAAGAGCATAGTGAAGAATTATACAGGATGTGATGAAACTCCATCCGTAAGAATGACAACAAGACTTACCATTTCGGTACAGATAAAAGAGGAGAATCAGGTATATATATCAGACCTTGAGGCTCTGATAGAGAAAATGAAGCCAGCACATATCCTGGCAGAAGTCCTGCTCATAAGCACCACAAAGATAAAGTTCCATACCAATATCACACATTATGTATTTCCATATGAATTGTGTGGAACAAAGCCGGATATAGCAACCGTAGGTGCATACATTCCATCCGGCATGAATGTCGGCACAATCAGCAATGATGTGGTATATCCGCATATGCCAAGTGACGAAAACATGCTCGCAGGAACGTATCCAACAGATACCACCAAGGGCATGGTTCTTGAAAATGGTGTAAATATACGTACCAGTTCATCTGATATGGTCTACGGTCATTTACCGAGCTCAGAGGAGCAGGAAGCCGGCACATATCCGGAGAACACCACAGTAGGCATTTCTTACGAGGATAAGATTACTATTAGCACAAATGAGAGTTCTGCATTGATAGCATACGAACAATGTGGAACCAACCCTGATATTGCTACATTAGGTCAGCAGAGCGAAAACAAAGTTTCATTTGGAACTTCCGAAAGCTCTGCTGTTTTAACATATGTAGAATGCGGTACAAATCTATGTGGAGAGGAGGGATTGTAGTGGCTTGGCAGAAAACCTTTTTGGATAAAAACCGCAGATGGTGGCTGCGCAAGATTGCCCGAGCACAGTATTATGCTTCGGCAACAGGGAAGTGGTACGAAGGACGATTCACTGAAAAGAGTATGTCTGGAAATACCATGACATTCAAAATCGAGACAACCGATGAAATGTCAATAACGATTACCAAAGTACGACTGCTTGATGCAGACGGAGACGTTGCGTATGAAGGCAACCGGTCTATTGTCAAGAGCTCAACGGAAGGTGCGTTGATCCAGATCGACGTGCCCATGGTAGAAGAATAGAAGGAGGAAAGACATGTTTGACAGAATGCTTTGGCAGGACAATGTAAGAGATCCTGCAAGAACATACAAAGCTACTCAGAATGCGGACGGAACTGTGACAATGGAGCCTGCCGGGAAACTCATGCAGCAGGGCACCAATCAGAGTGCAGAGAACTTCAACCGCATGGAGGAAGCTATCCAGGATTCACAGATTGCACAGCAGATTATCTTTCAGCATCAGCTTCAGTTTGAAGCCGATCACGAAGAAAGAGTAAGCGGGCTTGAGGCGGAGAACATTGTGGAAACGGGTACTGTTACCCTTACCAACACCTTGAAGTATCCGTTCAATAACAGCGATAAGACCATAAATCTTACCAAGACAAGGAAAACAACTAACTACCTTGTAGAGGCAAGGGTGACGGGCTTTTCCGGTGGGCTTCCGGGGGAATTATCGGTATCAGATAAGGCTCTTAACGGATTTAAGCTTGGATTTGACGGAAGTGCCACATCAGTAACAGTTAAATACATTGTAAAAGGAGGAATTCTTTCATGAAAATTGTAGAGAAAAACGCAGGCACCAAGATCGATTTCGAAGTGAGCGGTACCAAGATCACGTTCGCTGACGAGCTTATGTTGAATCTGGCCAAGCTCCAGAAGGATGAGCCAGAGCATAAGGATATCTGTTTTGATGATGATGGAGATCTTGTAATCGGCACAGCATCCGGAAAGTGGTATGTGGCAGAAGTCGATATTCCGGCCAAGGAATATGAGGGGCATGAGACAGAGGGCGAAGATGGAGAGAAAGGCATCCAGATGGTTGCAAAGCCTCTTAACATGGATGATGTCACACTTACACTTTGGAGCGTTGATGAGAGAGAAAGAGTAGAGGAGGTATAAGCACTATGGCAAATTTTGATTTAGCAGCAATGGCACTTAAAGCGGTGTGCCCTACAAATGATATTCTTTATGATGATAAGGGGCTTCCTTCCGTCATGGTTAAAATCCCGAAATTCAAAATCTCACAGGTTATCCCTGGCGGAGCAGATTCCGTACATCCTGCCTTTATCGTCAATGGGCAGGAAGTTGATGCAATCTACATTTCCAAGTACCAGAATATTGTGAACAACAACAGAGCGTACAGCCTTCCTTGTGAGGACCCTAAGACTTCTGTTAATCTGGATCAGGCAATCAGCTACTGTACACAAAAGGGCGACGGATGGCACCTTATGACAAGGGCTGAATGGGCGGCAATCGCTTTGTGGTGCAAGGCAAATGGCTGTCTGCCTAAAGGTAATAACAACTATGGCAAAGATGCTTCTGAGGGTGGCTATAAAGCAATTCCTGCTCCAGGAGTAAATGATTCCGGAAGAACAGCCAGAGTATTGACCGGAACTGGTCCTGTATCATGGAGCCATGACGGCACTCTGGAGGGTATCTGGGATTTGAATGGAAACATCTGGGAGTGGAATGGCGGTTCCAGAACTGTAAAAGGAGAACTGCAGGTGCTTGTTAATAACAATGCTGCGGATCTCGACCATTCACAGGCAGCATCCAGTGCACAGTGGAAAGCCATTGATGCGACAACCGGAGCGTACATTACCCCGAACGGATCTGGAACTACAGCGAACTCTATTAAGCTTGACTGGGTATCTGGCAAGATTACCTATTCTGCAACAATCACCACTCAGGCTGACGCTTCTCGTGATTGTGCTTTCGCAAGCGTTACCTGTGCGTCTTCTGTATCAGCGGCAGCTCAGGCAGTGTTAAAGGCATTGGCCTTTCTGCCTGCAAGTGCGACTGCATCTGAATACGAAGACGACCATATGTGGATGAACAATGGAGCCGACGAGAGAGCGTTCTTCTCTGGTGGCCGTTGGCTCAGCGGTGCTAATGGGGGTCTGTTCGCCGTGCACGGCAACGGTCCCCGCTCGGACTCGGACTGGAACCTCGGCTTCCGCTCCGCTTATGTAGACCTGCCTACTGAGTAATGTGTTCTGTCTACCCCCACGATAGTGGGGGTATATTTTTTGGAGGTTACGATAACGGAATACGTGATAATGTAACAAAATGGCATAAATTCTAACAAGGATGCTAAAATAACTTGTGTTTTTAACGGGAGGATGAAAAAAGAATGGAAGAAATGAAGATACAGCAGAAGGTCTTTGAGATGATGGAATATGCTTACGTGTGTTTGCAACAATTTCCAAAGTCTGAGAAGTTTGCCTTAGTTGTGGATATAAAGCGGTGTATGAACCTTATCCTCGAAAGAGTAGTCGAGGGGTCTAAGAAATATTATAAAAAGACAACTTTGCAGGAGCTTGATGTTGAAGTGACAAAGTTAAAGGCATATATCCGTCTTTCTTACAAGCTTGGATTCCTCCCAATCAAAAAATACGAAATCTGGGCTGAGAAAGTCGTTGAAATTGGTAAAATGGTAGGCGGCTGGATCAAGAATGTCCAGAGATAGGGATTGCGGTGTAGCGTTCTACTCTGGTGGCAATTGGAACAACGGTGCTAATGCGGGTCTGTTCGCCTTGAACGGCAACAATCCCCGCTCGAACTCGAACTGGAACCTCGGCTTCCGCTCCGCTCTACCAAATAGTCAGATGCTGACAGCTCAAGGGCTGTCTCCCAGTACATGGTAGGTAAAGGACTGCTTTTCCTTGCCATAGGCAAAAAATTAAAACTGTGCACACACCGATAGTAGGCATATCCGAATTCCGTGTGTGCCAAACTGGAGAAACAATGTCGATAAAGAATGTTTATTATGAAATAACATCATTTGAAAATCTGCTCAGAGCAGATAAGAACTGTGCGTCACAGCACACTGACAAATGGGAGATTATAGAGTTCAGAAGGAACCTTGAGGAAAATCTTCTGAACTTGAGAGACAGGCTCAGGAGACTGGATATTCCACCAGTGCGGTATCGCAGCTTCCTTGTATTTGATCCAAAAGTAAGAAAGGTTATTTACACTGATTACACCACGAAAGTGATTCAGAGGGCAATATATGACGTTCTATATGAGCCAATTCAGAGAGGATTCATAACTGACACATACGCATGTGTTACGGACAGAGGACAGCACGAAGCGGTTAGGAGACTTGCTTCGTGGTTTCATGAGTTTAATGGTAGAGGACAGTATGCGTATTATTACAAGTTTGATGTTAGAAAATTCTTTTACCGGATTGACCACGAAGTTTTGATGAATATCATTAAAAAGAAGATCTCCGACAAATACACTGTAGAGCTTATGCGGTACTATATGTGCAGCACACAGCGACCGTTCGGGATGCCACTTGATGGCAACCATCTTACAATTACGGACGATGAAATGCTCTGGGATAAGGGAATCGCCATAGGAGGCGGACTGTCACACATGATTGGGAATATGTATCTTGATCAGCTGGACCAGTACGCAAAAAGAACCTTGGGGATAAAAAAATACATCCGATTTGCAGATGATATCATTATCACTGATACAGATAAGGGAAAGCTGAAGGAATATGGGAAACTGCTCACTCAGTTTCTCAATGAAAAACTGCTACTTGAATTTAATGATCGGTGTGCACTCCGGCCAAACAGGTGTGGGTGTGAGTTCGTGGGATGCGTAATCTATCCAGATCATGTTCTTTTAAGGAAAAGCACTACTCTGAGAATGAAAAAGAACCTTCGGAGAGTGGCGGAAAAATACAAAAAATATGAGGTATCCTTCGATTACTGCAAGCAGGTGGCAGCCAGCTACGCAGGAATGCTTGAGCATGTTGATGGAAACCGCTTTAAGGATAAACTGTGGGAAGATTTTGTACTCACACACAATATGGAGGAATAGCATGGGTAAGAATGATTTAGAGCTTCTTGAAATCTATATGGACATGGTTGAAAAGCAGGATGAAATCATATATCGAATGACAGCTTTACTGAAAAGCTATGTCAGAGAGATACATAACCTGCGGACTATAAATGGATTCTTTGAAGTGGATTCAAACCAGGAGATTGACGAGAAAATTTTGGAAGAATGTATGGATCAGTACGAAGAAATGAAAGAATGAGAGCCGGAAGGCTCTTTTTTCTTTGGAAAGGAGGCAGTGAATGGAGGAGCCAATCACAAGGGCAGAGTACGAGGAGTATCAGAAACGCATTGAGGATGAAGACCACCGCCAGAACAAGAGAATTGAACAGTTGGAAGAAAACACCAAGCAGATCAATGCTCTTACGGTATCAATCGAAAAGCTGGCACAGTCTGTTGAGAGCATGGTCAAAGAGCAGGAGGCACAAGGAAAACGTCTCGTGTCTTTAGAAAGCAAAGACGGTGAGATGTGGAGAAAGGTCGTTGGTTATGTAATAACTGCGGTAATAGGAATTGTCCTAGGATTTGCATTTACGCAAATTGGAATGTAACTTTAGTTGAGATTATTTATAGGAGGAATCATCATGAACATGGAATTTATTATTGCTAATGCGTCACAGTTACTTGTTGTAGTTGCGGTTATCTGTACACTGATTTCTGTAATTACAGAGTTCACAAAAGAGATTGGGATTCTTAACAGAATTCCTACATCTTTGCAGGTCTTAATCCTGTCAATTATAATTTGCGTCACAGCCTTTTTTGCATATATTTCATATGCGAAAATCACCTTCGTGTGGTATTACCTCGTGGCTGTAATTTTTGCTTCATTCATTGTTGCTATTGTTTGCTGCAAAGGTTGGGAATATCTGATTACTATTTGGAAAAGGTTCTATAAGCCGGAGGATAAATGAGAACGGTGATTATGGTCTACATAATCATTGCAATTTTAGGATTCACAGCAGGAGTGATTTTGCTTTGCAGGGCAATGTATAAATCTATATCCAAAAGACACACAGAGAATACACCGGGGATAGTAATATTCCCGGTATTTCTTGTGTTAGCATCAATAGCATGGCCGCTGTGTCTAATTGCACTTTGTGTACTGACCATAAAAGAATTGGATAATGAACAAAATAACTATGATCAAAGAGATTTGTAGGAGGAACACATGAAAGAACAGGATTTTATTCAGAAAATATGTGGATATGCGATAAGTGATATGAAAGAGAACGGAATTCTCGCCTCTGTCACGATTGCTCAGGCTATTCTTGAAAGTTCCTGGGGCACATCTGAATTGGCGAAGAAAGCTAATAATTACTTCGGCATGAAATGCTCTCTGAGCAGCAACTCGTGGGGAAGTGTATGGGATAGAGTATCAAAATACACAAAAGTCACAAACGAGCAGGATGAGGCCGGAAAAATTTATACTATCAAAGCGGATTTTAGGGCATATCCAGACATAGAAATGAGCATAAAGGACCATTCAATGTATCTTGTTGGTGCTATGAATGGAACGGAACATAGATATTGTGGTATCGCAAACGAAAAAGACTACAGAAAAGCGGTTGAAATCATTAAAGCTGGAGGATATGCCACAGATATAAATTATGTGTCTAAGATTTGCTCAATCATAAAGAAATATGAATTAACACAGTATGACGAAATGGAGGAATTGAATATGGGAATTGAAATCAGAAAGCAGATTGCAACGAATAGTCCCTGCAATAAAACGGGAGATGAAATTACTGTAAAGGGCTCTATGTTACATAGTGTAGGGTGTCCGCAGCCTAAGCCGGAAGTATTTGCAAAGATTTGGGAGACTTCTACAGGAGCCTGTGTTCATGCAGTTACAGGCGCTGACGCTTATGCAATTCAGTGTTTACCTCTTTTCCCAGAGCGGAAAAAGGCTAGAAGAGGATGGCATGGAGCAAGTGGAAAGAATGGCAGTGTCAACAACACACATTTATCTCTTGAAATGACAGAGCCGGCTACAATTAAGTATGTGGGAGGGGCTACATGGATTGAGACAGGAGACGGAAGCAATACCAAGAGACATGTCCTTGCAACATATGCGAATGCAGTACAGGTATTTGCTAAATGGTGCAAGGAATTTGGGCTAAATCCATTGGAGGATGGTGTAATTATCTCACATCATGAGGGAAATCAGAGAGGTATCGCAAGCAATCATGGGGATGTTGAGCACATTTGGAACAAGTTTGGACTTACTATGGATCAGTTTAGAGAGGATGTTAAGAAAGCCATGGGAGGACAGACGATTAACACAGTGCCGGATGCACCAGTAGATAACAGCAGCGATGATACAAGTTCACAGGCTGTCAATCCTTTGAGCGGTTCTGTGAAGATTATTTACACAGGTGATGATGGACTTAATGTAAGAAAAGCACCTTGTATATTAGACAAGTATGTTGATCATGTTGAACATGCAGGCACATTCACTGTAACAGGTATATCCGCAGATGAAAAGTGGTATCAGTTAAAGAGCGGGCTCTATATCACAACCATACCTGAATATGTATCATTCAAAGCAACACCGGCTCAGAAGCAACAGACAGCAGGCACAGGATATTACAGAGTAAGAAAAGCCTGGAGTGATGCAGGTTCACAGATTGGAGCATTCAAGAATCAGAACAATGCCATTGAATTATGCAAGCAGAACAGCGGATACAAGGTATTTGATAATGATGGCAATGAGATCTATCCTTGCATCAAAGATGATGGTGCTCCTTTTAAGTTCCGAGTAACAATTCCTGATCTCCGAATTAGAAAAGGGCCGGGAACCACATATGATTATTGGAAAAAGAATGGAAGTGCTGAGCACACCGGGGAAAATGTATTCACAATTGTTGATACATCCGAGGGTCCAGGAGCAAAAATGTGGGGCTTGTTAAAATCCGGAGAAAAGGATAGAAACAGATGGATTTCTCTTGATGAAGATTATGGAAACAGACTGTAATAGTCAAGACGGGCAGTTGCTCCATAACCTATACCGATAAGATATAACACAATCCGCTATAAAATAACAAACGACACAAAAAGATGTCAGAAAATGCTATTTTATAACGGAAGGAGCAACGACGTATGATAAGAATTTTACTATCTACAAAGCTCGGCGAAATGAAATGGAGTCAGGCGGATCTGGCCAGGGCAACCGGAATCAGACCCAACACCATCAGCGAATTGTACCATGAGTACACAGATAGGGTGAATTTGGAACACCTCGACCTAATATGTGAGGCTCTACATTGCGAACTCGATGAACTGATTGTTAGGGTGCCAAATGATTATGCGAAGATTACCCACACCAGATCCGGCTCCTTGATTTCGTCAGACAAGTAGTGCTGCAACACTGCTGTCATAGAGAAAGACGTTCAAGGACCGAACGTCTTTTTTTATACCACAATATTTATCTGCATTCAATGGTATTTCTATCCAACGAATTCTCAAATAGTGCTAAATCAAAATTATTATCAATATATCCCTGCCGGATGGTTTCTATGTAGGTCGAAGATGGTCTTCCGGGTGTACGCTGTTGGTTCATAATATAGACCATAGCTCTTTTCTTTTTCCCACCAATATCAACCATTACATTCTGCTTATAATAATATCGGGGATATCCTTCATATATATCTAATCTTTTCTCGTCTTCTGGTTCAATATTCCATAGTAGAACAGGAACATATGAACCATGCTTTTTGGCTATTGTTGCGTGCGAATTGGTTGCACTGCCTCTATACAAAAGTTCCCAGTTAGTTAATTGTCCAGTGCTATAAATACTCGCAGAGGGGCATCTATAAGCCATCTGCTTTAAGTTGAGATTGCTTCCGTATGCTACATACAATTTTCCCATATTATTCTCCAATCTCCCCGTTGTGCCGATAGGCCAGCACTTTTTACTAAGCTGCTCGACAAGTCATTCCGGCAGCTTTTTTAAGTGGTGTCATAAGATGAAGCCTGCATGTTTTGAATTCGTCTCCATAAAGTCCAAGGCGGTGAGTGAGGATGTTTCTCATAATTGTAACTTTCTGTTCTGGTGTGTATCCATCCATTGAACGGAATACAATTTTTTCTTGTGAAGTGATAGCCCATGCTGATACCGCCAAACAAAACTGTATATAGGCCTTGATTTTTCCTGCGTGAAGTGTGCTGTTAAAAAGTCTGAATTCCACTGTACCCTTGGTGAAGAAAGAATGGAGATTTACTCCATGATATCTTGTGGAATTGTAATGCTGATGATCGATTCCACCGCAATAACCATCATTTGCTCTGCTATACCAGATTTCTTCGGCTTTTTCTTTTGTAAGATACTTATCCTTTTTCATGGCATCAAGTAGCGTTTTGTTAAGTTTGTGGCACCAGCTACTCTCACGGTCTCCGATTTGGAGTGCTTCGTAAATCAGATCCTGTCTGGCTGTCATAAAGTTAACTAATCTTCTGAGAGATACTGCTGTATGGTTTGCACCATCGACATGGATATGAATACCGCAACTGCTATGAGCCTTTGCTCCGTTCTCTCGGAGTTTTCGTATGATGTTTTGGAGAAGTTCAATGTCGGAATAATTGAGCGGCGGTGTTACAAATTCGACTCTGTATTCATCAAGAGGCTCGCTTGTATCATCGTTTCTTATTGGTGTGATAGATGAATCTCTCATAATTTTCCATTTGCGAGCTGCCTGATCAGCAATCGTGCGTGTGTGGTAGCAATTTGATTCTGGATGAGAAGGTGTTGTTCCAAGAACTCCGGCAACGAGACGAGCTGCTTTTTCTCTTGTAATACCTGTCATTTCTACTTCAACTCCGAATAATTGATTTTTTAACATATATTTATCCTCCTAAATTGTTTTTCTGTTTTATTGAACTTTTATTCTGTTTCTATGAATATATTACCATATGTACACCCAGTGTCAATGCTTTTTTCTAATATTCTGAATATTTTTTCTGAAAAAGCAGAATAAAAAGTTGACAAAACAGAAAAACGAATTTATAATAAAACAGAGGTGATTATATGATTGATGAAAGATTGAAAGAGCAATACAATCAATCGGTTGTCGAGCTAAAGGAAGCTCTTAAAAGGGAGCGTATTTTTAACAGGATTTACCGAAATATGATTGCGATAATGGATAAATTAGAGAAAATTTTGCGAAAGACAGGGGGAGAAAGAAGATGATTTGCTACGATCGACTGTGGAAAACACTAATTGATAAGCACTTGAAAAAGACAGAGCTTCGGGATAAAATAGGAATCAGTAATGCCACATTAGCGAAGCTTGGTAAAAACGAACCTGTCAATCTTAAAGTTATAGATGCTATATGTCAGGAGCTTGATTGTGATGTTGAAGATGTTTTGGAGATAAAACATTAAATTTAAGGAGGCATTATGTACGTTGAACAGGATAATAAAGTGCATTTTGACAAATCTGATTTAATTGATCCGGTTATTCCTTCTCCGTTTTGGAAAAAACCGTCTATCACAATGACGAATCCAGAGGTTCAAATTATTGCAGAAAATTGTGATAATGAAAAAAATGCACAAGCAGGTGAATCTGATAGATTAGAACATCAGCCTATATTTGATACATATACTGGTATTGACAAAAACATAAATGATGTTATTATGATGTTATTAGAGAACACAAATAAAAGTAATGAAAGTAATCACAAATAAAATTCATAAAATTAGTGGAAAAATTAACGATGAACGTACACAGAAATGCTGTTACGAAATCGAGTTTGAATAACGGATTAGAATGCCGAAAGCCTGTATTTATGCGGGTTTCCGGCATTTATTTTATCAAATGGCTCTAGTTTGGCTCTATTTGTGGGCGGGATAAGGGTTGCGAAAGCACTGATGGAGAAATAAAGGCATAATAGTAAGGAAAAAGTGATATATGCATCTTGGAAGCACAGCAATACTGAAAATTATAAGTTCAGCTGGAACAAAAAGTAAGTTATGTACTGGAGAATTCCGGGGATCTGTGGGGAGTAATTGCGGGAAAAAGGGAAAAGCGTATAATGCAAGAAAATAATGTTTTCACAGTGTAAAATAGAGGAGAAAACTATCATGCAGAAAATACTGATTGTAGAAGATGATACAAATATCAATAATCTGCTTCAGGAAGCTTTATCCAAAGCGGGCTATTCCTGTGAGCAGGCATTTTCCGGAACTGAGGCAAAGCTGCTTTTGAATATGCAGGAGCATAGCTATGCACTGGTGTTGCTGGATTTGATGTTGCCGGGAATTACAGGAGAAGCAGTTCTGGAGGAAATACGGAAAAAGGGAAATCTTCCGGTTATTGTTTTGACTGCGAAAGACAGCTTGGATGAAAAGGTAAAGGTTTTAACTAGTGGGGCTGATGATTATATAACGAAACCCTTTGAAATCAGAGAGGTACTGGCAAGAATTAAGGTACAGCTTCGTCATACAGAAGAAAAGGAAATAAAAGAATCTAACCTTTCGTTCAGAGAGATGGTATTGAACAAAGCTACTTTTCAGGTCAGCATTGGTGGAAAAATACTCCCTAAGATAACAAGACAGGAGTTTGCGATTTTAGAATTACTGCTCAGAAATCCGAAGCAGGTTTTCAGTAAAGAGGACATTTTTGAATATGCGTGGGACGAACCATATATGGGTGAAACAAAAACTCTGGATGTACATATAAGCAATATTCGTAAAAAGATAAAAACAGTTACATCTGAGGAATATATTGAAACAGTCTGGGGAATCGGTTATCGTCTTCATCTATAATCTTTACTCTTTTTTTACTATTTATTTGCGTTTGATTAGGATTATTCCTTTATGATAAATGCAGATAAGAAAAAGGAGATGAAAAACTTGAGCGAAATGTTATTGGAAACAAGAAATTTGACTAAGCAATATGGACACCATAAAGCTGTGGACAGTGTCAATATGCATATTAAAAAAGGTACTATTTATGGTTTTATCGGTCGGAATGGAGCTGGGAAGACAACTTGTCTGAAGATGATCAGTGGACTTTCCAAGCCAACCTGTGGAGAAATAGAGATGTTCGGATACAAGGGAAAGGATTTGCAAGAAGTTCGATCACGGATAGGATGTCTGATTGAGGCACCGGGACTTTATGGAAATATGACTGCATATGAAAATCTGAATATCAAATGCAAGCTGTTTGGAATAAAGAAAAAAAGTTATATTGAAGAAATATTGAGAATTATCGGTCTGGAGGATGTGGGAAAGAAAAAAACAAAACATTTTTCACTTGGAATGAAACAGCGTTTGGGAATTGGTCTTGCTTTGGTTGGAGAACCAGATTTATTAGTTCTTGATGAGCCAATCAATGGATTGGATCCACAGGGTATTGCAGAGATCCGGGATACGATTCAGAGACTTCAGAAAGAGAAGAATATGACAATATGCATTTCCAGTCATATTCTTGAGGAATTATCGAAGATTGCTACTGATTATGGAATTATTCATAATGGAAGTTTATTACAGGAAATTACAAGAGAAGAATTAATAAGAAGATGCAGTGAACGGATAGAGTTGACATTGGATCATCCGAAACAGGCGATTCCGGTGATGGATTCTATGGGATTTACCAACTATCAGGTAACAGATAAAGAGCATATTCATATTTTTGAACGATTGAATGAAAGTGCAGCGTTGAATATGGAACTTGCAAAGTCAGGAATTCCGGTGAAAGGGATTTCCATAACCAGTGAAGAACTGGAAACTTATTTTCTGAATCTGACGGGAGGTGCGGATCATGCTTAATATAATAAAAATGGATTTATACCGGATGCTTAAAACCAAAAGTATGTATGTAATCTGGATCGTACTGGCAGCAATATTATTGATTACAACATCTTTATGCAAGACAGATTATGAGCTTTTGACTGAAAATGATGCCATGAAACAGGAGCAGGTTACTGAACCTACTGTGGATAATATTAATGTGGGAATGATGGTAACACTGCCTACGGAGCCGGGAGAAAAGGTGACGGTATATGATATCTTTTTTGCCAATTCCCAAGGAAAATTGTATGCACTGCTTTTGGTGATTTTTACTGTTCTGTTTTCAACAGCGGATATCAGTAGCGGATATATTAAGAATATAGGAGGTCAGGTTAGAAATAGAGGAACTCTGATTTTTTCCAGGGCAATTGCCTTGGCTGTCTTTACGGTACTGACAATGGTAGGTGCATTCTTATTTCAGGCAGCGGCGAATGGTATTGTTTTCGGGGAATTGGAATGGGGAAATACAAAGGCAATTTTATCTTATTTTGTGACTGAACTGGCTCTTCATTATGCACTTGTGCTGATTTGTATGGCGATTGCAATTATTTTGAAAAATAATGTAATCAGCATGGTCATTGCTGTCTGTCTTAGCATGAATGTAATGACCATTGTGTATGGGGTGATCAATAGTGCTATTCAAAAAATAGGAATTCAGAATTTCCAGATTTATAAGTATACGATAACAGGAAAATTATCACTGCTTCCTATGAATCCGAGTGGAAATGAGTGTTTGGCGGCATTTGGTGTGGCAATAGTGTTCATCGTTATGATGATATCAGTAAGCAGCGTTGTTTTTCAAAAGAGGGATATTTAACGGATGTATATCGTAATTGGGATATTAGCAGGAATTATTATCTTACAATTTATTATTATGTGGAAATACCAGCGGCAGGTGAAAGACATCTGCCGCCAATTGGCGTTTATGATGAAACATGACAGTAACATGTTGATTAACCATGAATTTGATGTGGGTGGAATAGGAAAGCTTTCTGACAAGTTGAATGAGCTTCTGGAACTGCGAAGAAAAGAGAAGCAGCATTATCAGGAGAAAGAAGCTCTGATTGCGGACACTTATACAAATCTTTCTCATGATATCCGCACACCACTGACATCTTTGGACGGATATTTCCAGCTAATGGAAGAATGTGAAAATATAGAGGATCAGAAACGTTATTTAAGCATTATCCACGAAAGAATTCATAGTCTGAATGAAATGTTGGAAGAACTTTTTATGTTTACAAAGTTAAAAAACGAATCTTACAGTTTGGAATTGACATTGTGCTGTATGAACCGGATTTTGAAAGAAACAGTTTTTTCATACTATGATGAATGGGTAAGAATGGAAATTCAGCCGGATATTCAGATTACGGAAGAACAGTTGTATATACATGGAAACAGGCAGGGACTCCGCCGTGTTATCCAGAATGTGATAAAAAATGGGCTGGATCATGGAGAAAAGAAGATTAGCATTGTGTTGGAACGTGATCAAAATCAGGCGGTGCTTAGAATCAGCAATCAGGTTACACATCCAGAACAGATTAATATAGATCAGGTATTTGAGCGATTTTATAAAGCAGATGTTGCCAGAAGTAAAACATCTACTGGATTGGGACTATCTATTGCAAAGGAGTTGGTTAGTCGGATGGATGGAGAGATTGAAGCAAAAATAGAAAAAAAAGAGTTTATTGTTGAAATGAACTTTCCGATTGTAACCGATGCTAAATAGTATTTTGCGACGTAGAGGGATAATCAATAATTTTTATTTATCCTTGCAGAGGCATTAGCTCTTATTTTAGGATACTATCTAAGGAAAGTACCAATGACAGGGCATTAAGCGTCCGGGGGGGACGATTGTTTGGCACCGACCGAAACGGAGTGTAGACGTGGCGCCGATGACGGCTTATGAGATCATTTCGATTTTCATTGGGATATTAGCATTGTTGATGTCCTTTGGTAGCTTGATTGTAGCGTTGCTTGCCTTTCTCGATAAGAGAAACAAGCGAAAATAAAAATACCTATCCTGTCTGATCCACAGGATAGGCGGTGTCCTTAAGGACATTCATTAACCTAAACTCGGAGCATCCACCTTTGGAGTGGGTGCCTTCTGTTTAATTAGATATTATCATCTTATGAAGTGATATTTCAGATTGGCAATAAAGATAATATGAATGCCAAAAATGAAGAAAGATTGTTGGCAAAAAGGATTTTAACGGAATTTATGGATGAGTTCCAAGCTAGAAATCCGAACTTGTATGTATTCTCGGCACATTTGCATATGGATGAAGAAACACCGCATCTGCACATTGATTTTGTAACATATATTACAGGAAGTAAGCGAGGACTTGATACAAGGGTATCATTAAAATCTGCACTAGCGGCAGAAGGCTTCACCGGTGGCACTAGAGGTGCTACCGAATTAAATCAATGATTGGATAGCCAGAAGCGGGAAATATCTTCGGTGGTTGCACAGCTTGGAGAAGAGGTTTCTGTAAAGAAACAGGAATTAAAGAATGCTACAACTGAAAAAGAACTGGCAGAAGAAGCTACACAGAAAGCAAACGAGGAGAGAATTACAGCACAACAGGAGAAGGAAGTATTGCTTGCAGGTAATAAGGATTTGAGAATGGAAAATTCAAGGCTTGAAAGCCACAAGAACAGACTTCGCATGGAAAATCATGATTTGAAGCAAAAGCAGTTACAGTTGCAGACCGATAATGAAGAACTGGAACAAAGGCATGAAGATTTACAATATACGAATAGTAAATTGGAGAATGTGAATGATCAGTTATCTGCTGACAATCACACTCTGGAGCAAAGAAATGATTCATTGAAATCTGATAATCAGGCATTAAGACAGAAATACAATGATTTGCAACAGAATAATGTTCAATTTGAAAAGCAACAGAATGAGCTTAAGAGCCATATAGAGCAGATGGTGCAGGACTATATTATAAGACGATTGCAGTGCAGGGATGTAGTGGTGCAGGGGAATCCGAGAGTGTTTAAGGCATTACGCAATCAGATGGAAGACATTTATGAGGAATTGAAGCGTCTGGAGTGTTGCAGTGAGGCAAACGACGAACTGTTTTACACCATCCAACTGATAGCGGAGACCATGAACAGATTGCAACAGGATAAGGAGGATTAACGGATGGAAAAAATGAAAAAAGCGACTGCTCCGGTATCATCTGTTGGCGCAGATGGGAAGCAGCCACTTACTAATTACAACAAGGAAAGTATAGCAGATTTGCCCGATAAGGGCAATCCGCAAGCCATAAATAATCGTGTTTGTGGCACGGAAGTGCTGGTAGAAAAGAAAAATGAGGTTGTAGAGTTGCAGACTGTTTCCATGACGGAGCTTTATGATACAGTTTATACACCCAAGATACCGATTGTGGATGGGCTGATTGATGCAGGTACTTACCTCTTTGTTGGGGCACCCAAGGTAGGAAAATCTTTCTTCATGGCACAGCTTGGCTACCATGTAAGCATGGGGATTGATTTGTGGGACTATCCGGTGCGGAAGGGTACGGTTTTGTATCTGGCATTAGAGGATGATTATGCGAGATTACAGAAACGCTTGTCAAGAATGTTTGGAATGGAAAGCAGTGAGAATCTCTATTTTGCTACCCAGTCCCAAAATCTGAGTGATGGTCTGGAAGAAAGCGAGATTATCTAAAAATCAAAAATATTTTCTGCTAACGGCATGTAACACACCAACGCCATTTTCTTTCTTGTATGGACAAAGTGCAGGAGCCATTAGGAGCATGAAGGAATTCTTTAAAACATCTGGAATGAAATATGTTGGAAAATGTGTCTGGGCAGGGCAGGATAAGCAGGTTATGCCTATACGCTTTGAGAAAAAGATAACAAAGATATTAAATCGATATGTTTAGAAAGGGAATGTTTATATGGGAATTGTTTTTGGATATTTATCGTTGATTTGTTTTTGCATGTTAGTGGCAAAGTGGATAGCGAGAAGATGTATTAAATTTGATAAGGTTTTAATGAGAATTCATAGACCAGTAAGCCTATTATTAATAGTCTTTTGTATATTACATATTAGTTTTTGTATTACGGTATTGAGGAACCGCAATATATTAGTAAACGTATCAGAAGTTGTGGCATTTTATGATTGTTTTAATTTTTTTTTAGGTCAGTTTACAAGGAACTACACGCAGACCGTGAAACGGGCTGCTGACAACA